>CEAC01030449.1_pt1 | contig 52088 bp, 47 predicted proteins | sample 557411 | NCBI WGS metagenome assembly CEAC01 (sample SAMEA3182094, study PRJEB8094) | gut metagenome | biome: human; feature: gut; material: Stool; isolation source: human stools | place: Canada | collected 2012-02-21
TTTCGCCCTGTTCCTCAGTCGTGTACACACGTACGCTCCTTCGTCACACGACGAAATCAGGCTCAGTATATGCGACCCTATCGGCAACATTTATTTTTAAACAAGCTCTTAGCTTAATGACCCTATAAAAAAATTATCTCCAACAGGCGAGAACTACGCAATAAATTCGTAACTTTGCGTGTAATAATCAGAATAATCATCTACAGCATATCAAAAATGAAATTCTCAGTATCCAGCAAGCTGTTGTATTCCGCACTTTCGGGAGTCAGCAAAGTAATCAATTCGAAGAACACCCTCACCGTTCTCGATAATTTCCTTTTCGAACTTGACGCCGAAAATAACCTTCTGACAGTTACTGCCTCCGACACCGAGAACACACTCATAGGTCGTGTGGCAGTGACCGACGCCGACACAAGCGGCCATTTTCTGGCCAACGCAAAACGTCTGTGCGACATTGCCAAGGAACTGCCCGACCTGGCTGTGAACTTCAATATCGACATGACCACCTACGCCATGAAGTGCGAATATCCCGGCGGTCAGTTCGACATCGTGGCCATGGATGCCAACCAGTATCCCGTATCGAGCAATCCTCTTGCTGAAATCACACCTGAGGAATCCGCGTCGGCGGTTGAGCTGAATCTTTCTTGCTCCGAAGTGCTCACAGCCATCGACTACACACTTTTCGCCGTAGCCACCGACCAGATCCGTCCACAGCTGCTCGGCATCTATTGGGACATCAAGGATGAAAACATCACTTTCGTAGCCACTGACACCCGCAAACTTGTGGTATACGAGAACTCGCAGACCAAACCCGGGCTTACACACAGCATCATACTCCCCTTCAAACCTGCAGTAATTCTTAAATCACTGCTCAAAAAGGATGATGAAGTGAAAGTTCTTATCACCGAAAAATCGGCGACTTTCACTACTCAGGCCATCACACTCAGCTGCCGCCTGATCAAAGGAAACTACGCGCCCTATGAGCGGGTGATCCCCAAGGGCAATCCTTTCGTGGCCACATTCGACCGTGAGACTTTGCTCGCAGCCGTGCGTCGAGTATCGGTTTGCGCCGATCCCACACACGGACTGACAAAGTTCCGCTTTACCGACGGCAAAGTGGAAATCAAAGTCGACGATACCACCCACGCGACTTTCGCCACCGAGCAAGTAGCATGCGACTATACCGGCCGTGAGCTTGTGATCGGATTCTCGTGTGCCTACGTAATCGAGATTCTGAGCACAATCTCCACAGCAAACGTGCTGATGAAGCTTGCCGACCCCGCACGTCCGGCAGTATTTGTTCCCGAAGAGGATTCCAAGGATTCTAAACTCCAGATAATCCTCATGCCCATGACCGTACAGGAATTTTGACGCCACAGTCTCATCACTGCATTTCCATCATCCCAAGGATTATAATCTAAGATGAAACTGAAACTAGACCGTCCGGTGATGTTTTTCGATCTGGAGACCACCGGCACCGACGCCCTTCACGACCGCATCGTGGAGATCTCCATGATAAAGGTGATGCCCGACGGCACTGACATCCAGCGCACTGTGCGCGTCAATCCCGGCATGCCCATCCCGGCTGAAGCTACGGCAGTACACCACATCACTGATGCCGATGTGGCCGACAAACCGCTCTTTTCTCAGCTTGCAGAGGGTCTGGCACAAAGTTTCCGTGGCTGTGACCTTGCCGGTTTTAATTCCAACCGTTTCGACATTCCGCTTCTGGCCGAAGAGTTTGCCCGCGCTGGCATAGATTTCGATTTCAATGAATGCCGTTTTATCGACGTGCAGACCATTTTCCACAAAAAGGAACAACGCACACTCTCGGCTGCATATAAGTTTTATTGCGGCAAAAATCTCGACGACGCGCATTCGGCCAACGCCGACACCCGTGCTACTTACGAGGTGCTGATGGCGCAGCTCGATCGCTATGACGATCTTCCCAACGACATGGAGAAACTTGCGGAGTATTCGTCGCAAAATAAAAACGTTGATCTCATGGGACGCCTCGTATATGACGACCGGCACCGCGAAGTCATCAACTTCGGCAAGTACAAGGGGCAGCTCGCAGTGGACGTGCTCCGCCGCGACCCGAGTTATTTCAGCTGGATTCAGCAGGGCGACTTTGCCTCAAGCACCAAACGCGCGTTCATGGCAATAAAGCTGCGCGCCAAAAATAGTTGACCCTACATTCAGATCATGAAGAATTATCTGAAAGGAAAGCATATCATCCTCGGTATCACGGGCGGCATCGCGGCTTACAAGTCGGCAGTGCTGGCCCGTCTGTTTGTAAAGGCGGGAGCCGAGGTGCAGGTGGTGATGACTCCATCGGCACGCGAGTTCATCACTCCGGTCACAATGTCGGCACTCACAGGCCGACCCGTAATTACCGAATTCTTCTCGGCTAATACAGGAGAATGGCATAGCCATGTCGACATAGGCCTTTGGGCCGACGCCATGGTGATTGCTCCGGCAACGGCATGCACCATAGGGAAGATGGCCAACGGCATAGCCGACAATATGCTTGTCACAACCTATCTTTCAGCCAAGAAGCAGGTGTTTGTGGCTCCGGCCATGGACCTCGACATGATGGCGCATCCTTCCACTGTCGCGAATATTGCCCGACTTGAAAGTTACGGCAACATAATAATTCAACCTGCCGAGGGGGAGCTTGCATCCCATCTTGTCGGGAAAGGGAGAATGGAAGAACCTGAGAATATCATCAAGGTAGTGGCTTCTTTTTTCCGCGATGCAGAGAATGATTCTCCCTTGAAAGGGAAACGGGTGATGATTACTGCCGGCCCGACACGCGAGAGAATCGATCCTGTGAGGTTTATATCAAACTATTCAACCGGGAAAATGGCCTACTCGCTGGCCGACGAACTGGCATGGCGTGGCGCCGAGGTTGTTGTTGTATCGGGGCCTGTCGGTGTCACTCCATCTGTTGACGGCGTCACCGTTATCAACGTTGAATCAGGCCGTGAGATGGCCGGAGAATGCGAGAATCTGTTTCCCAGCTGCGATCTTGCCGTGATGTGCGCCGCTGTTGCAGATTACACAGTCGACCATCCGGCTCAGAATAAAATCAAACGCGAAGGGCACGATGTGCCGGAAATCCCTTTGGTCAAGAATCCCGATATTGCCCGCACTCTCGGCCAGACCAAACGTCCTGATCAGAAGATAGTCGGTTTCGCACTTGAAACTGATCATGAGGCTACCAACGCCATAGAGAAAATGGAGCGCAAAAACCTCGACATGATCGTGCTCAATTCTCTCCGCGACAAGGGCGCCGGTTTTGCCACCGACACCAACAAAGTCACCGTCTTTACCCGAAATGACGTTAACGCCAGAGAGTTTCCTCTGAAGTCTAAGCGGGAGGTGGCATCTGACCTCGCGGATATTATTGAAACCTTTTTCAAATAATACAATTATTCTCTCTTAATACAATTAGTTCTCTCTCCTGAAAAATGCTTAAACGAATACTTCATATATTACCACTGAGACTATTGACTCTCTGCGCCTTGTCCTGCATGCTATCATCGATGCAAACTGCCGCGGCTCAGGAACTGAACTGTCAGGTGGAAGTGAATATCGACCAGATTCAGACCACTAACCGATCGGTCTTCGAAACGCTCAAAGAGGCCATAACGCAGTATATGAATGAAAATCATTTCACCAATCTGCAATATTCCACCAACGAGCGTATTGACTGCCGCATGTTCTTCACCATCAAGGAGTACACCGACAATGTGCTCAAGGGGGATCTGCAGGTGCAGGTCTCGCGCCCGGTCTACAATTCCGGCTATACCACTACTCTGTTGAATTTCAAAGATAACAAGATTGAATTTCAGTATCAGGAAGGCGAGCCGCTAAATTTCACTCTCAACACGTTTGAAAACCAGCTCACCGCGATATTGAATTTTTACGCTTACCTGTTCATCGCCCTCGACTGTGACTCGTTCGCTCCAAACGGGGGGCAGATGATGTTCGATCAACTGCAACAGATAGTGCAGATGGCTCAGACGGCCGGCGAGACAGGCTGGAAATCATTTGAGGACAAACGCAATCGGGCGGCTGTATTGGCCGCATTCACCGACCCGGGCACCAAAGTGCTCAGGAAAATGATTTACGACTATCACCGTCTGGGACTCGACGAGATGGCACTCTCGCCCGACAAGGGGCGTGCTAAAATCACTGAAACCATCAGCGGACTCACCACGGTGATGGAATCCGATCCCATGTCGGTTGGGCTGCCGATATTCAGTGACGCCAAGCTCGACGAACTTGTAAATATTTACTCCAAGTCTCCGCAGAGCGAACGCGAAAAAGTGGTGGAAATACTCCGTAAGGCGTACCCCACCGAGATGAGACGCATCAACATGATTAAGAACGGCACTAACAAGGAAAAATAGACGATGATTGAAAGTCTCGACATATCAAATTATGCACTGATTGACCATGTTGAAATCAGATTCAATTCCGGTTTCAACATCATCACCGGAGAAACCGGTGCTGGAAAGTCTATCATGCTCGGAGCGCTCTCGCTGCTTTTGGGTGGTCGTGCGGATTCAAAGGCCGTGCGCGATCCGTCAAGGAAATCGGTGATCGAGGCTTCATTTTCTGTCGACGGGTATCCGGCGTTGCGGTCTATTTGTGACGACAACGATGTTGACTGGGATGCCGATCATATCATTCTGCGCCGCGAAATTGCGCCGGGCGGGCGCTCGCGCTCGTTTGTCAACGACACTCCGGTCAATCTCAAGGTACTCCAGCAGATCGCACTTCAATTGGTCGACATTCATTCACAGCACCAGAATCTGTTGCTGATGTCGCCACCTTATCAATTGCGTGTCATCGACTCTCTGGCGGGAAATGCCGAACTGATGAAGCAATTCACCGAGGCATACAACCGTTTCCGTCACGCCGTGAAACTGTATCGTGAAACTCGCCGCAGCATAGAGCAGGCCCGTGAAGAGGAGGAGTATCTGCGGTTTCAGTATCAGCAACTTGCCGATGCCAATCTCGAACAGGGCGAGCAAGAAGAACTTGAGCGACGTCGCGAGGTGCTCATCAATCTTGTCGACATCAAAGAATCCATAGGCCGACTTGTCAATGCGCTCGGCGAAGGAGAGATCAATGTCGACTCCTTGCTGAAAACGGCCATCGATGAAGCCGACACGCTCACAGATCTTATAGAGGGCACAGACAGCATTCCCGAACGCCTTCAGGTGCTTCGTGTGGAGTGCCGCGACATATGCGACACCTTCAGCGAAGCCGGACGGTCTCTTTCGGGCGATCCTGCCGAAATCGAATCTGTGGAAGACCGCCTTAACCTGATTTATGATTTGGAGAGACGACATAAAGTTGATTCAGTGGAACAGCTTATCGCCCTGCGCGACAGCATGAACGAGCGCATCCGGTCGATCGACTCCGGCGACAGCTCGCTTCATGCTCTCGAAATTGCCGCCAAACGGGCCAAAAAGGAAGCTCTCGACATAGCACGCAACATTTCGGAAGGTCGCTGTAAGACGGCCGCAGAGTTTGCAGCCATGCTTAAAGAACGTGCTTTGCCGCTGGGCATGAAGAATCTGCAGGTGGAAATTCCTGTAAAGGAAACTGAACTTACAGCCACAGGCATCGACTTCATAGAATTTCTCTTTGCCTTCAACAAGAATCAGCAACCTATGCCGGTGGGCGACACGGCTTCGGGCGGAGAAATTTCCCGTCTGATGCTTTCGATAAAGTCGATTGTGGCCGACAAGATGCAGCTGCCGTCGATTATTTTCGATGAAGTTGACACCGGCGTGTCGGGCGATGTCGCTAACCGTATGGGAGAATTGATGCACGACATATCCCGCAACATTCAGGTAATAGCCATCACACACTTGCCGCAGGTGGCCGCACAAGGCAATGCCCATTATAAAGTGTATAAAGAGGACACCGACACATCCACTTACACCCGTGTGAAAGAACTGTCGGCTGACGAACGTGTCGACGAACTTGCCGTTATGCTGTCGGGATCGGAAGTCAATGAAGCCGCAAGAGCCAACGCCCGGTCGTTGCTCGGCATAGGCTGATCACGGACCTGAACCAATTATCAGATTTTGTTACTATGCTTGATAAAAACGAATACATCTATGGCCTGCGTGCCGTAATCGAGGCGATTGAGGCCGGCAAAGATATTGACAAAGTATTTGTCAGAAAGGACCTTTCCGGCGACTTGGCCCGGGAATTTTTCGAAACGGCACGCCGTTATGGCATCGTGTTGCAGCGTGTGCCCGCCGAACGCATCGACCGCATCACCCGCAAAAATCATCAGGGAGTGCTCGCTGTCCTTTCGGCGGTGACTTATCAGACACTCGACAATCTTGTACCTCAGCTCTACGAGGAGGGAAAGATGCCGTTTTTAATGCTCCTCGACGGTGTTACCGACGTACGCAATTTCGGCGCCATCGCCCGCACATGCGAGTGTGCCGGTGCCGAAGCCATTGTGATTCCCGAAAGGGGAGGAGTAGGTGTCAGCGGAGATGCGATGAAGACTTCGGCGGGAGCGCTTAACTATCTGCCTGTGTGTCGTGAAAAGTCGATTCTCGGTGCCGTGAAATTCCTCAAAGATAACGGTTATCAGATTGTAGCGGCGACCGAAAAGGGAGCCCGCAACTACACCGAAGGCGACTATACCGGACCTGTAGCCATTGTGATGGGGGCCGAGGATGTCGGCATATCACCTGAAATACTCCGCACTGCCGACACCTTGGCAGCCATACCGCAATTGGGCAGCATAGGGTCGCTCAATGTTTCGGTTGCAGCAGGTGTAATGCTCTATGAGGTTGTGCGTCAGCGTCTCGCACAAGGTCAGCATGTAGGCTGATACATCCAATATGGCACGCATTTAATAACGCCGCACTTATTTTGTCACACTTTGTCACGTTTCAACATTTTAGATTTATGATGCTCAGAAATTTTCTGGTATCAGCATTGATTCTTACATCCTTCAACGTTTATTCGCAGTCGGCGGAGCAAAAGGTCGCAGCATCGGTCGGCGAGTTTGTTTCGAATATAAAAGTTCACGGCGTTCTCCGCACCCGCTATGAGGGCGCATGGACTTCAGGAGATTATGTTTCGCGTTTTCAGGTGCGAAACGCACGCATGTCGCTCGAGGGAAAGATAGTGCCTCAGCTCGAATGGTATATCAGGGTGGATTTCTGCGACCGCGGCAGTTTCAAATTTCTTGACGGATGGGGCCGATGGCGTTTCAACCGGCAGTGGGCCGTGCAGTTGGGCCGCTTCCGCGTACCTTTCGGTGTCGACGCTTTCCGTGGTCCCGGCACATATTATTTCGCCAACCGTTCTTTTATCGGCAAAGACATGGTGAATCTTCGTCAGGTTGGTTTTCAGGGGAGCTTTTGCGGTCCCGAACATTTTCCGATTGCCTTGGAGGCCGGCATATTCAATTCCAGCACGGCAACAGATCAGGAAGTGTGGCAGAAAGCTCTTGATTATTCGGCCAAAGCATCTCTGCCGGTCGGCAACGTCAGCATCTCGGCAAGTTTCGTTTCCATGAAGCCGTATGATGTGCGTATGAACGTGTGGGACGGTGCCGTTTCATGGGAATGCCGGAATCTGCTTCTGGCGGGAGAATACCAGCGGATGATTTATGCCGGTGCAAGGGGATGCGACGATGTCGACGCATACCTGGCATATGCGGTATACACAATCCCTGTAAACTGGCGTCCGTTCAATCAGGTCGACTGCCATGCGCGTTTCGACGGCATGACCGACCACTCCCGTGGCGAAACAGATGATGACGGACTGCTGACGGTTAATGACGCCGCGCGTCGACGCCTGACCGTTGGCGGGGCAATAGCCTGCAACGTCGGCAAGATGAAGGGTGAGTTTATGCTCGATTATGAGAAATACTGGTATAAGAAAGGGATAGCGGCATCTGCGGGAACTGACAATAGGGTAGTGGCGGAACTTATCATAAAGTTCTGATACTCTCGAGCAACCTATTTCCGTCTATAAGAGTCTGTTCGACAATAAATGTTAACGGCTCTTAGTCTGATAAAACACATTCATCAGGCAATTACGGCAATCGAAATCGAGGCGGAACCGTTTGCCATCCGACGTGAGATACAAATCGCGAGGCAATTTGTTTCCGTCGGCTGTTTTCAGACATTTTCCAAGTTCACGTCGCAGACAGTAACGTGTCTGCATAACTCTGATCCCATCTGCTGCATCATCTTCGATCTTCTGTCCGACTTCTAAAGCCTGCGGGAGCGATTCTGCCGGAATTCCTGTCAGTTTAGCATAGAATCCGGCTGTCAGAGAATTTGCTATGTTGTCGTGGCGTGTGACTATATGGCCTTCAGGCAGAACTATTTCAGAAGCAGGTATACCCGGTTTCTCCGCCTTATAGGTGACTGCATGAACAGCGTCGAGTGCTTCTACTCCTTTTCGGCGCAGTCTTGAAAGTATTGATGCCGCTATGAAGTTGTCGCCGCAGTCATCTGCTATATGACGGGGATAATAGACCGTATCGCCGAATTTTTCAAGTTCTGATCTTCTACGTCCGAGCTGGGGAGATTTTGCTTTTTCAAGTGAGATCTCTTCTGCCACGGTTGCCTGTGCACCTGACTCGTCGGAAAGCGAAAGGAGCAGCATGCCGTTGCGTATCTCAAGCTGTAGGTCGACGGCAATTTTTCGTACTGCGGTTTTCCCCGAAAGCAAATCACCGAATGCCTTGTCCCCGTTACGGTACAAAACCGCTCCGGCCGGAATATCTACTTTGGAAGCCGGGTAAAGGCGATTGCCTTCGACCCGGTTCAGGCGGAACCCCTGAAATTCTCCTTGTGAAGTATAATATCCGAGTCCGTCGCCGTTGCTCAATTTTTCGGTGAGTTTTGCCATCAACGACCGGCCTTCGGAATGAATCACTTTGCCGACGGGACGTCCGATCCACTTGGGAGAACCAAATGTGGCAAGAGAGCCTTTTTCAGGCTTCTTTCCTGTCAGAAAATAGTTTGTGAATCCCCGGTTGAACACTGCTTCAAGATCAGGCTTGAATCTCAGCGAGGATGTCCCGTATGAGGCCCGGCGGTATTTCTCAGGATGAGACGCTATAATGGCATCAAGCTTGCTGCGGTAGGCTGCGACCACATTTTTCACATATGTCTCATCTTTGAGTCGTCCTTCTATCTTGAGCGAACCTACTCCGGCTTCAAGCAATTCCTCGAGATTGTCGAGACGATTCATGTCGCGCAACGACAGCAGATGCTTTCCCTGAATCAATTTATTCCCTTTGGCATCCTCAAGATCGAATTTGAATCGGCACACCTGACAACACTCTCCACGGTTGGCGCTGCGGCCGGTAATCGCATAGCTTGCCTGACAGTCGCCGCTGTAGCTTACGCAAAGAGCGCCGTGGACAAACACTTCGAGGTCGGCGGCAACGGCGTTGCGAATGTCGCGGATTTCAGCAACCGTGAGTTCACGCGCGAGCACCAGTCTGGTAAATCCCATGGATTCCAGAAAACGTGCTTTCGCCGGTGTCCGGGTGTCGCATTGGGTTGAAGCATGGAGCGCTATCGGAGGAAGTCTGAGATCTTTTATTGCAAGATCCTGCACTATGACAGCGTCTACTCCGGCTCGCCATAACCGCCATATCAACCTTTCAACTTCGGGCAACTCATTGTCGTAGACGATGGTGTTGACAGTGACATATAGCCGCACGCCGAACCGATGGGCATAGCCGGCAACCATTGATATGTCATCAAGAGAGTTTCCGGCCTGTGATCTTGCTCCAAACATGGGCGCACCCATATAAACGGCATCTGCGCCATGGTCGATAGCGGCTATGGCGGTTGACATATTGCGGGCAGGCGCCAGCAGTTCTATTTCGCGAGGATGGTTTTGTTGCATTCTGTGCCAAAATTACAAAAAAAATATTTTGCCGACATGTTTATTATACGTAATTTTGTCTGATATTTGGTCCATGACCGACATACAACAAATTTTTACCCGAAAATGAGCCTATTTTCACGATTGACAGCAAGAGCACGCAACAATATCCGCAGGATTGTGCTACCCGAAGGCGACGAAATCCGCAATCTCAATGCCGCGAATCATATTCTTGAAGATGAAGTCGCCGAGATTATACTCCTCGGCGATCCCGACAAAATACGCACTGTAGCTGCCGCCAATGGTCTTGATTATATTACCAAGGCTACAATCGTCGATCCTTTGGATGACGCAGTGATCGACCGCTATGCACCGGTTCTGTTCGAGCTTCGCAAGAAAAAGGGGATGACGATGGAGGAAGCCCGCCAGAAAGCAACCGATATTCTTTATCTCGGCGCCCTGATGGTTAAGACCGGAGATGCCGACGGTATGGTCTCGGGTGCGATCCACTCCACGGGCGATGTGCTCCGCGCCGCTTTTCAGGTGATTAAGACAGCCCCAGGTATCGACACTGTTTCAGGCGCATTTCTTATGCTTCTTCCACGCGATTCGCAGTTTGGCGAAAACGGTCTGATGGTGTTTGCCGACTGTGCGGTCGTACCTGAACCCGACGCCCATCAGCTGGCCGAAATCGCCGTCTGCACTGCCGAAACAGCCCGCAACGTTGCCGGCATAGAACCGCGCGTGGCCATCCTTTCATTCTCCACAAAGGGGAGCGCCAAGCACGAGCGTGTCGACAAAGTGATCCAGGCGACTAAAATCGCCCATGAAATGGCTCCTGATCTTAAAATCGACGGCGAACTGCAAGCCGATGCCGCCATTGTTCCTAAAGTCGGTGAGCTGAAAGCTCCCGGAAGCGCGATTGCAGGTAAGGCCGACGTGCTAATTTTCCCATCGCTCGAGGTGGGCAACATTGCCTACAAACTTGTGCAGCGTCTGGCCGGCGTAGAGGCGATAGGGCCGTTGCTGCAAGGTCTCGCAGCCCCCGTCAGCGATCTTTCCCGCGGATGTTCGTCAGACGACATCTACAACACCATCATCCTGACTGCCAACCAGTCAATCAAATAATCTGTCAGGCGAATAAAATTTTTGAACAAAAATATCTATGAAAATCTTAGTTCTGAATTGCGGCAGCAGTTCCGTGAAATACAAGCTGATCGACACCGAAAATGACACTGTTATGGCCGAAGGCGGTGTTGAAAAAATAGGCCTTCCCGACGGTTTTCTTAAATATAAACTTTCCGACGGTTCGAAAGCAATCCGCGAACTCGGTCTTGTCGACCACAAAGGGGCTGTCAAGGCTGTGCTCGACATCCTCACCGACCCTGAGGTTGGCTGTATCAGAAGCTATTCTGAAATCGGAGCCGTCGGTCACCGCGTGGTACACGGCGGAGAGAAATTCTCCAAGAGTGTGCTGCTGACCGATGAAGTTCTGCAACAGATTAAAGACTGCTACGACCTGGCGCCTCTTCACAATCCCGCCAATGTCACAGGAATCGAGGCTGTGGAAGAGATTCTCCCGGGCGTAAAACAAGTCGGCGTGTTCGACACTGCATTCCATCAGACAATGCCCGCGAAATCTTTCATGTACGCGCTCCCTTATAAGTATTACAAAGAGGATGGAGTACGCCGCTATGGCTTCCATGGCACGAGCCATCGTTACGTGTCGCAGCGCGTATGCGAAATTCTCGGTGTAGACATCAACAAGGAGAAAATCATCACTTGCCACGTGGGCAACGGCGGCTCTATCACAGCCGTGCTCTACGGTAAAAGCGTCGACACATCCATGGGTCTTACTCCTGTCGAAGGCCTCATGATGGGAACCCGTGTCGGCGATGTTGATCCCGGTGCGCTCACCTATCTGATGAAAAAGCATAATCTGTCGGCCGACGAACTTCAGAAAATAATCAACAAGGAGAGCGGTGTGCTCGGTGTCACAGAACTGTCGTCTGACATGCGCGAGATTGAGGCCGCCGACAAAGCCGGCGATCCTCGCGCCCACCTCGCCCTGGAGATGTACGAACAGAGAATCACCAAATACATCGGCGCATATGCAGCAGAAATGGGAGGTGTCGACATCATCGTGTTCACTGGTGGAGTAGGGGAGAATCAGACCGGTCTCCGTGGCTATGTCTGCCGTCCTCTCGGTTTTATGGGCGTCGAACTTGACGAACAGCTCAACATGACTACCCGTGGCACCGAAACCGTCATCTCAGCACCATCGTCAAAAGTCAAAGTTGTGGTAGTTCCCACCGACGAAGAGATGATGATCGCACGTGACACCCGCGACATTGTAAGCAAACTAAAATAACTTGCCGCACTCTCTAATGCTCGACTTTATCACCTGGAACGTTGACCCCGTGCTCTTCCACCTCGGTCCATTCACCGTGAGGTGGTACGGCATAATGTTTGTAATCGGATTCATCCTTGGCTACAACATCGTAGCCAGGATGTTCCGCCATGAAGGAGCACCGGAAAAATGGGTCGGCACGCTGTTGGTTTACTGCATAGTGGCCACTATCATCGGCGCACGTCTCGGGCATGTATTTTTCTATGCCTGGGACTATTATTCCCAACATCCCATTGAAATCCTCTACACATGGGAAGGAGGTCTTGCAAGCCATGGAGGCACTATAGGTCTTATCATAGCAGTGATCCTGTACTCGATTTTCACAACCCGACGTACACCTTTCTGGACTTATGACCGACTGGTGATAGCCATCGCTCTCGTCGGTGCTCTCATACGCATCGGCAACCTCATGAATCATGAGATTTACGGGCATCCCACCGACCTGCCCTGGGGGTTCCGCTTCATCACCAATCTCGGACCATGGATGGCCGGAGTGCAGGAGCCCATCTACTCGCTGCCATCCCATCCTACTCAGATCTACGAAGCGCTCTGCTACATCGGCCTATTCGCTCTGCTCATGTGGATGTACTGGAAGAAAAATGCCGGCGAACGCCCGGGCCTAATCTTCGGCATCTTCTTCATCATCCTTTTCGGCTCACGCTTCCTGATAGAATTCATCAAAAATCCGCAGGAAGATTTTGAAATAGGCATGACGCTCAACATGGGTCAGTTGCTCTCGATTCCGTTTATCCTTATGGGATGCGCTTTCGTGGTATACGCGCTGATGCATAAGCCAATGAAAATCAATTATCCCGATAAATTTGCAGAGGAGATCGAACAGGAAAAACATCATCCCGTCTCAGGCAAGAAATAAATTTAGATCTGCAACATTAAGTTAAACAATGTTAAACTATTACGGCATTCCTCTCAAAATTGAGAAGAATGCCGTAATTTTGCATTGAGAATGCACTTCGAGAGAGAAGCAGACATTTTCCGACTCGACCACTGAGCCACAAAACACGGGGATGACCGGTTTTGACAGCGTGTAGAGGTGGTGAGTAAGCATGCAGAGTAGCGGTGCCCACACTCTATAATCAGAGACACCACAATTTTAAATGGCGAAAACAACTACGCTCTCGCTGCTTAATCGAAGCACAGTAAATTAAGCTCAATCCGCGCCACAGTGGCGCAGACGAGACATCGCCCGATTGTCCTCTTCCCGAGACTAATCGACACGGCGGTGCAGCTAAATCGGGAATAGGAGACCAAGAGTTCCGCGAGGTCTCCGAGATTTCAGGAACTAAGCGTGCGGTTGGTAGTCCTTGGCCTGCCACACGACGAAAACCAAACATCGACTAAGCATGTAGAAAGCTCATTAGTTCCACGTTTGGACGAGGGTTCAAGTCCCTCCATCTCCACTTGGCGTCCCGGACACTCTCCGGCCAACGCAAGCCCAAACAAGACTAAACCGCAGAATTTCAATCAATTCTGCGGTTTTTTCGTGCCTAAAAATCTCGACTCAGGACCGACATCGGACAGAAAAAAGACCGCTACGGACGCTCATTCGTTACATACTCGTTACACGAAATCCCGATATGGGCTTGTGTAACGAATGTGTAACTAAAACGTCCATAATTGTCCGATATTCAGCGGCTTGCAAAGAGCTAACTCGGACACAACTCGGAAAATACGGGTCAAAATCGGACTATCACAGACCCCCTGAATCCCAGTGTGGAGTTAACACTGGCTCCGAGTATGCAATTCCTCGTTTATTATTCTTTTTCCATATGGTTTTTCAAGACGAATCCCGGCGCTGGCCGACATTCGTCCGCTATTGGCCAAGGTTGGTCTAAGCAAAATTAAGTTTAACAGGTTTTGATTATAGAAGGCTGAAATGCCTTTCTGAACAAGACCACAAAATCCATCGGAAAATGAAAAAGAACACATTCAAAGTATTGTTCTATCTCCGTGGAAACCATATCAACAAAGATGGCACCTCCGCCATTATGATAAGGATTTCCATTGACGGAGAAATCGAACAGCTTTCTTCCAAGCTCTACGTCAATCCCAAAGATTGGGATGCGAAAAGAGGGCGTGCCAATGGACGTTCGGCCAAGATACTTGAGCTGAACGGAAGGCTTCAAGACATCGAGGTCCTTCTTAAAGAACACTACTACGACATCCAGCGTCGTCACGGTTACGTCACCGCCGAAATGGTGCGCAACGCCTATATGGGCATCACTCAGCGGGAAGAGTCGCTTCTCAAACTCTACGAACAGCACCTTGAGGACACCAAGAAACTCGTGGGGCTGAGCAAAGCCGACCCCACCTACCGCAAATACGAGCGTATGTACCGCCGCGTGGTGGAATTCATGAAGAAGAAATACAACATCACCGACATCCCCCTGCGAGAGATAAAATACCAGTTCATCGTAGATCTGGAGTTCTTCCTGCGCACCGAGTACAAATACTCGCAGAACACCACCTACAAGTGCATGAAGTTTTTCAAGCAGGTAATCAACAAAGCCATCCGCGCAGGCCTGATAACCGTTGACCCCTTCAACGGCTACAAAATATCCATCGAGCGCGTTGACCGTGGCTATCTCACCGAGGACGAACTGTGCAAGATGATGCAGAAGGATTTCGCAAGCAAGCGGCTGGAGCAAGTGCGCGACATCTTCATCTTCGCCTGCTTCACGGGCCTGGCCTATATCGACCTCGCACATCTGCGGGTGGATAACATCCAAAAAATGTTCGATGGCCGGTTATGGATCGTAACACACCGTCAGAAGACAAACACCAAGGTGATGGTTCCTCTTCTCCCTCCGGCTCTGAAAATCCTCAATAAATACGAGGGATGCTATACCGACGGCCAGCTCATGCCGATAATCACCAACCAGAAGCTCAACTGCTATCTGAAGGAGATAGCCGACATTTGCGGCATCGAGAAGAATCTGACGTTCCATCTTGCCCGACACACATTCGCAACCACCATGACCCTCGGCCGCGGTGTACCAATCGAATCTGTAAGCAAGATGCTTGGGCATACCAACATCCAGACCACTCAAATCTACGCGAGAATCACCGCCGACAAAATCGGAAAGGATATGGATGTCCTTTCACGGAACCTCGGCAATCTCGATTTCTAATCTGAACATTCCGTAAGCCACCTGAGAGTGCCGTTCGGGAATGTCCGGACGGCACTCGCTGTGTCTTGACGTGAGATTTTCTGAATTTTTCCTGAGATAGCAACTTTAACATTCATTAAGAATAATAACGTAAGACGCTGTAATTCAATACCTGATTATTGCGAATTTTATAAAATCAAGCATTTTTTATCCCACGATTATCCCAACTCTATCCCGGAGTTATCATAGATGCACCTCCTTTTCCCGAAGTAACTTTGCGTCACAAAACAACCACCAAACCCACGTAAAAAATCGAACATGGACAATGAAATTACAAATCAACCCGTAGCGGAACAGCCTGACATGATTCAGGAAATTCAGGCGCTTCAGGGCAAGATAGACCGTATTGAGCGGTATATCATAGCTCAGGAGGCCAAACTCCAGAAAGCCGAGGAATTCGGATTCGTCAATAAGAAACTTCCCTACGAACCCAAAGTGAGCAAATATGAGGCGGCGGAAATATTATGCGTGTCGCCCCGGCAGCTCCAGAGAATCCGCGTCAGGATGAAGCTCAAGTGGCGCAAGGTCGGCAAGGAGACGCACTACCTCCTGAAAGAGCTTGTAGAGGCCATCGAGCGAACCCAGTGCAACTGGAATCCTACCGCCTACGAGAGAGCGATGAAACGTGTAACCCGATTACCCCGATATTGATATGACGGTATTAGAAAAAAGAGCAATCCTCTCTGATTTCAGAGCCATAATTGATGAGCTTCGGACCGAAATCAAATGTGAGATCAGACGCGAAATCAAGGAAGCGAGCAAGGAGATATATGCCGTCCTGACTAATCAGGGTATCATCGAGCCGGAAGAAAGAGTTCTGACCAAGGCACAGCTCATGGAAATGTATAATGTCGGAAAAACCAAGATAGAATCCATGATGGCCGACGGCACACTGCCTTATATAAAATCCGGAGACAGCCGCCAGTCCCGTGTGACCTTCCGCTGGGCAGATGCCAGAATAGCATTTGAAACCACAAGAAGATAAAACCATACCACCATACACCATAATTAACGTGCCTCTTGTCAGGCACAAGTATCCAACCCCAAAAACTTCTATATTTATATGGCACAAGACCTGAATCAAGAAGAAGTGCTTATCGCCCGCAACAACGATACCGGGCAGGTAGGCGCGGTGACCGGACTCAACGAGGACGGGACACCCAAGATGACCGATGTAAAGTCGGCGAAACTCTCTGACCTCGTGAAATTCTCCAAAGGCCAGAACCCTCTCGAAGCCTTCATGTCGAACTTCGTGCGCCAGTGCAAGAATCCCTCGACATTCGGATTCTTCCGCGTACCCGCCGACCGCTATGACACGGTGGGCACCGTAATCGGCGACTTCGCCAAGGATCCCGTTGCAAATGCGGAGATGCTCAAAAACAATGTAGTCGATGTAGCTCTTCCCCCTCGGAAAGTCGAGCAGTCCAAGCAGACTGAACCTTCGGTGGAACCGTCCGCACAGACCGCAGATGAGTCTCAAGAGCAGACAGCCCAGTCGCAGGAACCCAAGTGGCAGGCTATCGACCAGTCGAAAATCGACTGGGATATGCTAAAAGAGAAATGGGGCATCGACAAAGATGCACTCGAAGCCTCCGGCGCCCTGAGGGAGATGCTCTACAACCGGAAGTCCAAGCTGGTGAATGTCACACCGACTTTCGGTGGCGAAAAATTCAGCATCGAGGCACGCCTCTCCTTCCGCACTGACCCCGACGGAAGCGTCAAGCTTGTTCCTCACTTCATCCAGAGCGAGCAGAAGCTCGACCAGTTCATGGGATACAAATTCGATAAAATCGATCAGGCCAATCTCAAAGAGAACGGCAACCTCGGTCGAATCGTAGAACTGACCGACCCTGCCACCGGAGAGAAAGTTCCATCGCTCATCAGCCGTGACCGCTACACCAACGAGCTGCTGGCAATTCCGGCAAAGGATGTCAGAATCCGTGACACTTTCGGTCAGACGAAGCTGACCATGCCGGAGATCATGACCCTGAAGAAAGGTCTTCCTCTGCCTCCCAAGGAGGTGGTATGCCGCGACGGGAAGACCCGCACGGGAATACTCCAGTACAATGTTGACAGAAAGGCAGTCGAATTTGTCCCCAACGGCATACACTGGTATGAGAAGGTCGAGCAGGCGAAGCGTGCCGCCGAAGCAAAGAAAGAAGGAAAAGGCGAAGCCGTTTCGACCCAGACTGCGGAAAAGAAGGCTGAGAGAAAGCCCAACTGGACACTCAAAGACGGCAGCATCAAGCCTCTGGGACAATGGAACAAGATTCCGCTCACCGAACAGCAGAAGGATGACTACGCCAACGGTCGTGTCGCCAAGCTCGACAACATGGTCGATGAGAAGGGACAGCCCTGCACTGTCTATCTGTACTTCCACAAGGAGAAACAGCGTCCGGTGACATCGCTCAATGACCCGCGCATCAAGGTTGCCGATGAATCCAAGACCCAGAAAGCTGTAAACAACGACGGACTCACCAACGAGGCGACGAAGAACATCACCGACCCTCTGACCAAGGGGCAGACCCAGCCAAAGGACGAGTCCCAACAGAAACAACAGCGCAAGCCAAAGGGCCCGCGAATCTGATTCCCATAGCATAGTATAATCCACAACCACTGAATCCACGCAGATGAAACGCCGAGGGAGGGTCCGGAACCTCCCGAGGCTTTCGTCTCAAAATTCCCAACCCACAACAAAAATATTTCAAATATGACAAAGAAAACACTCGTGACAGTCGTGACCGCCAATCGTTTCATGGCTGAGACCATCGCCCGCTCAATCGGCGCCACCTCCGAACATGAAGGCTACTACCATGGCAACAGCTATGCCGTTACATGGACCAACGGCGAAATCATCGAAGCCGAATACAGGCATGACGAAAAGTTCGTCATGAACTCCGGTCAGGATATGCGCCAGATGTACGCGCACCACTTCAACTTCAAAATGCGCAACTATGATGCGCTGCTCGGCTGGGAGAAGTCGAAAGCTGACGAAGCTCAGCTCTCGGTCATCAAGACACTGTGGGCGAAAAGCGATGTCATCGTCAATGCTATGGAACCCACATTCGAGGGAGAACTGGCTTTCCTGAACCTGTACTGGTACCTCCGTATGCCGGTGTCAGTACGCCGCGCATGGCTTCCACGTCTGCGTAAGCCCGTCATCATCCGTGCAGTCGAGAACGGCGCATACTCTCCCGACAAGCATGAGAAATGGCTCGCGGAAGAACTCGTGAATTTTTTTCTCAAAGCCGATGCCGAGGCAGCGGGAGACGACTTCGACATCGAATCGGTGGAGAACAAAATGACTGACGACAGCGGCGATGTTGAACTGAATATCGTGAAGGGTCAGACACTTCACAACATGGTCACCCTGTGGATGGATGCCACTATGGAACTCGGCTACGATTTTGAGCCGACGTTCCTCATCGCCCACAAACTCTACGCCAAGGGACTGATCTCATACCCCTACCTCTACCAGAACGGCATCCCCGGCAACGTATATGACTCCATGCGCCGTGACTTCCGCGTGCTGGAGCACAACGCCCGGTACGGCCGGATGGCTAAAGAAGTAGGATGGCTCAGCACCCGCAACACCTTCCACAATGGCGAAACGCCATATAACGGTCATGGCATAGTCACGACCGGACTGCATCCCACCGACCTCAGCCGCGACGAGGAAAAGCTCTACAACCTCATCGTGAAGCGTGTCATCGAGGCCTTCACTCCCGACGAGAATGATTTCCAGAAGAAAGCCCGCAAGAAGCGTAAATCCCGCAAGAAGGCAGGTTAACAGACCTGAAAATCAGCCAAAATATCAATAATTCCTCCCGGATGTCCCAAAGATTTTGTATCTTTGCACTTGATTCAACGTCATATAATGTTTTTGTTTCATTTTTGACGTGGATTTAGTGGTTGGACATCGGGCGGGAACCCGATGTCCTTTTGCTTATCTACCAGCCATACACCATTTTAAGCAAATTCAGACCTCGGCAAACCACTAAATTCCCCATTATAATGAAACAACCTCTTGAAAATGAGATGGACTATTTCGCAGCCTATCTCTACGGTCACCTACGTGACCACCGCTTTCCCGAAGTAACAGACACAGAGTTTATCAATACCCGTGCCGGCGAAGCATACAAGACCATGACCCGACTTATCCTCGATGGTCGCAGTCAGCCCGTTGCCGAGGAACTCGCCATGCGCGTTCTTCTTGAAGGTCACTATGTATCTCGCTGGGATGTGATTTTCAACCTCCTTGAAGAACTGTTCCACAAAGACCTGCCGACGGAAGAAGCAAAAAATGAGTGGGCAGATTTACTTCTCGGCCTCCGTTACATCAACGCCATACTTGACAAATATGAAGTCAACGGGGACTTCCTGTCGCGAGATGATTACCAGCCGCTTCAGAATGAACTGGCCGGAATGATTTCTGAAATCATAAAAAAGACTCGCGATGTCCTTCAATAGACTTCAGACGATGCGCGACAACATCGAGGCTATACGGATGGCGTTTAGCCTCGGTGTCAAGGGGCGCGGTGCGCAGACTGTCGAGGAGATTGCAGTACTGCGCAAGTATGCCGGATTTGGAGGATTGAAATGTATTCTCAACGATGCCAACGAACTGGCGGATGCCGCCAAATGGAGCAAGTCGGATATTGAACTGTTTGCACCTACGGTTGAACTTCGTCGCCTTATCCATGACTATTCGCGTGATGACAAAGAGTTTAACCGCTATATGGAATCGTTGAAGGCGTCAACGCTGACCGCTTTCTATACCGACAACCGTATTGTGGATGCAATATCCGACGCGCTGAAATTTCAGAGTGTCGAGATAAAGAGTTTTCTTGAACCTTCTGCCGGGCAGGGTGCTTTCATCGACTCTTTCCTGCGCAATGACAGATACCCCGGGGCCGAAGTCCTTGCATACGAAAAGGATTTGCTCACTGGTAAAATTTTGTCTGCATTGCATCCGTCGATACTAACTCGCATAGAGGGGTTCGAGAAGATTGAACGCGACTTCAACGGTTACTTCGATGTCGCCGCCTCCAATGTGCCTTTCGGAGATTTTGCCGTGGCAGACCCGGCTTATGCCGTGAGTAAGGAGATTGGATACCGTCAGGCGGCAAAGTCGTTGCACAATTACTTCTTTCTCAAAGGTCTTGACCAAGTAAGAGAGGGCGGTCTGATTGCCTTTATTACATCGCAGGGTGTGATGAATGCCGCTTCGCCTTTCGTGCGTATGGAACTTGTGAAACAGGCTGACCTTGTGGCGGCTCTGCGTCTGCCCAACAACACGTTTAGCGACAATGCAGGAACTGACGTTGGGTCTGACTTGATTATTCTCCAGAGGCACACAGGTAAGAAAGCGTTGTCGGCTGATGAAGAGTTTTTCATTCAGTCGGTTGTTGACCGTGGTACAAAAGTGCCGGGCAACAAATTCTTTCAGGCGTTTCCGCAGAATGTAATCTGCACCGATGCCAAGGTTGGTACTGACCAGTATGGTAAACCAGCTATCGTGTACCACCATGACGGAGGTGTCGATGGCATTGCCGGAGATTTGCGCAAGGCACTTGACGAGTCGTTGCATATGCGCCTGAATCTGGAATTGTATAATTCCAACGGTGTCAAACCGCCTACGCCTGACCCGGTCACACCAACTCCCACTCCCACACCCAAGCAGGAGGCGAAGGTGGAAGTTCCAAGGGCAGAAAAGAAGTCGAGCCTTACCAATACACCTCTGATGCAGCAGTATCAGGAGATGAAAAAGAAACATCCCGATGCGGTATTGCTTTTCAGAGTGGGTGATTTCTATGAAATTTTCGGCAAGGATGCTGTCACCGCCTCGGAGATTTTAGGTATTACTTTGACCCGCAGAGCCAACGGCAGGGACAATTATATAGAATTGGCCGGATTTCCACACCATGCCCTCGATACCTATCTGCCCAAACTTGTGCGAGCCGGTAAACGTGTGGCAATATGTGAGCAACTTGAAGACCCCAAGTTGAAAAAGACTCCAAAGCAGAAGGTGGTCGAGACGGTTACGCCTAACCAGCCGCCAAAAGCAGAGCCTAAGCCGGAACCAAAGCTTGAACCGCCGAAGGCAGAACCCTCCAAGGAGATTGAAACTGACGGTAGTCCTGATTACACTGATAATCCCGACCCTCGCTTGTATGCCTACAATCTCTTTGGAGAATTAGAGCCAATCGGGAAGCCTCGCCGTCAGCCGAAACCTATGGAGGATGCACCAAAGTCGAAGCCGAGTGTGGAGGTCAAGGACATTCCTGTCAAAAAGTTCCGTCCGCTCAGTGAAAAGGAACTGGAGTTTTATGGCTCTCTGAACTGGGAGGACAATCCACCAATCAATGGGTTCTATGAAACCATGATGTCGATTGCCCACCGTCAGTTGGATGAAATGCGTCTGGAGCGTGAGGCGGCTGAAGCTGCCAAACAAGCCGCCGCCAATGGCGAGACTATCCAAGAAGGCGGTACCACAATCCAGCGCACTGAAGGCGATTTCATTCCCGGTCGTCAGCCAAGAGTGGCTGCACAAAAGCCGGAGCCTGTCAAGGTCGATATGTCGCCCCGTCCTTTCTCGGAGGATATTCAGTTCTTCCACCACAACGGCTCTATGGTCGTGGACGGCGGTCAGCTCGGTTTCCTGTCCGATGTTCGCAAGAACGGCGCTACTTTCACGCCTTTGGCAGTCAAGCCGGAGCAGGAGAAACGAGCCATGCTGTATGTTACCCTCTCGGAAACATACCAGAAACTCTACAACTACGAGGCAGAGACACACGAACCTTCGGAACATCTGCGTGAACACCTCAACCAGTATTACGACGAGTTTGTGGAGCGTTACGGCAACCTCAACGAGAAGCAGAACGCCAAGTTCATACTGATGGATGCCAATGGCAGGGATGCTCTTGCATTGGAGCGCGGTGAAAATGGACGCTTTGTAAAGGCCGACATTTTCGACCATCCGGTTTCGTTCTCACAGAATGAGGTGACTTCGGTGGAAATGCCGCAGGAGGCTCTTGCCGCGTCTCTCAATAAATATGGAGAGGTCAACATGGAATATATGGCCGACCTGTTGGGTATCGACAAGACCGCCGGTGACATCGTGGGGCAATATGAACTGGACTTGCTTGAAGCATTGAAAGGGCATGTCTATTACAATCCGATTGTGGAGAAGTATGAGATCGCCGACCGTTTCATCGCGGGCAATGTCGTTCAGAAAGCCGAGGATGTCAAGGCATGGATTGACCGCGAGGAGGAAAGAATCAAGGGCTTCCCCGGCTATGACGGCATAGAGCCGTATATCGCCTTGGCTAAGGATTCCCTCAAAGCATTGGAGGAAGCCACTCCACGGAGGATTACATTCGACGAGCTGGATTTCAATTTCGGCGAGCGTTGGATTCCCACCGGCATATACTCCGCCTATATGCGTCATCTTTATGACACCGACATAAAGATTGCCTATTCTTCCTCGATGGACGAGTATTCATGTGACGCACCACGCAAGAACATGAAGATATGGGAGGAGTTCTGTGTCCGTGGCTATTACCGCACCTACGATGGCATCAGCCTGTTGAAACATGCCCTTCACAACACCGTGCCCGACATAAAGAAGTCAATCGGCAAGGACGATGACGGTCACGACATAAAGGTGCCGGACAGCGAGGCCATACAGTTGGCGAATACCAAGATTGACGAGATCCGCAACGGTTTTGCCGACTGGCTTGAAGCGCAAAGCCTGGAGTTCAAGGATAAGCTGGCAGACCTCTACAACCGTAAGTTCAACTGTTTCGTAAGACCGAAGTACGACGGCAGTCACCAGACATTCCCCGACCTCAACATGAAGCTGTTGGGCGACCGATACGGCATACACTCGGTGTACCAGTCGCAGAAGGATTGTGTGTGGATGCTCTTGCAGAACGGCGGCGGGATATGTGACCATCAGGTAGGGACCGGCAAGACGCTCATAATGTGCATGGCATCCCATGAGATGAAGCGTCTGGGACTTGCCCATAAGCCGATGATTATCGGAATGAAAGCCAATGTCGCCGAGATTGCCATGACGTACCAGACCGCCTATCCCAACGCGAGGATTCTCTATGCCGATGAAAAGAGTTTCAAGGCGGAGAACCGTGTCGCCTTCTTCAACAAGATGAAGAACAACGACTACGACTGCATCATCATGTCGCATGACCAGTTCGGCAAGATACCGCAGTCGCCGGAGGTACAGCAGCAGATTCTTCAGGCGGAGCTTGACAGCGTTGAGGAAAACCTCAATGTAATCAAGGAGCAGGGTCATGACGTTTCACGCGCAATGCTCAAAGGTCTCATCAAGAGAAAAGAGAACCTGACCGCCAAGATTGCAACCATCCAATACCAGATGGAGCAGTCGAAAGACAGTGTGGTGGATTTCAAGCAGATGGGGATCGACCACATATTTGTGGACGAGAGTCAGAATTATAAGAACCTTATGTTCAATACCCGACACTCCCGTGTGGCGGGTCTGGGCAATGCCGACGGCAGCCAACGCTCCCTCAATCTCTTGTACGCCATACGCACCATTCAGGAGCGGACAGGCAAAGACCTCGGAGCTACGTTCCTGTCGGGTACTACAATCAGTAACTCGCTTACCGAATTGTACCTGTTGTTCAAGTACCTCCGTCCCAATGAGTTGGAGCGGCAGGAAATCCGCAGTTTCGACGCATGGGCGGCAATCTTCGCCAAGAAGACAACCGACTTCGAGTTTTCCGTAACCAACAACCTGATTCAGAAGGAGCGTTTCCGCTACTTCATCAAGGTGCCGGAACTAGCAGCGTTCTACAATGAGATAACCGACTACCGCACGGCGGAGGATGTGGGTGTTGACCGACCGGAAAAACGGGAGATACTTCACAACATCCCTCCGACACCGGCGCAGGAGGCTTTCATCGAGAAACTGATGAAGTTTGCGGAGAGTGGCGACGCCACAATACTCGGCAGGGCGCCATTGTCCGATACCGAGGAAAAAGCGAAGATGCTCATTGCCACGGACTATGCCCGCAAGATGGCTCTTGACCTCAGGCTCGTCGATCCCTCATACGGCGACGATCCGAACAACAAGGCGAGTCATTGCGCCAAGATGATTGCCGAATACTATCGCAGATACGATGCCCAGAAGGGTACGCAGTTTGTTTTCAGTGACCTCGGTACTTACAAGCCCGGCGAATGGAATGTCTATTCCGAAATCAAGCGCAAGCTTATTGAGGATTACGGTATTCCGGCGCATGAGATACGCTTCATTCAGGAGTGTAAGACGGAGCGTAGCCGAAAAGCTGTAATCGAGGCAATGAACAATGGTGATGTCCGTATATTGTTCGGTTCAACGACCATGCTTGGCACAGGCGTAAATGCCCAACGCAGAGCAGTTTGCGTTCATGAGTTGGAGTGCCCGTGGCGACCCAGCGATTTGGAACAGCGTGAGGGTCGAGCCATACGAGCCGGCAACGAGATTGCCAAGCTGTATGCCGACAACAAGGTCGATGTAATCATCTATGCTGTAGAGAAGTCGCTGGACTCCTATAAGTTCAACCTTCTGCACTGCAAAGCGACATTTATCGCCCAGTTGAAATCCGGTGCTATGGGAGCCAGAACCATCGACGAGGGTGCGATGGACGAGAAGAACGGTATGAACTTCTCCGAGTATATGGCGATTCTGTCAGGTAATACCGACCTGTTGGAGAAAGCGAAACTCGAAAAGCGTATTGCAGCATTGGAGAGTGAACGTAAATCCTTCAACAAGGGTATCGGCGATTCTCGTTTCAGACTCCAGACCATCAGCCACGACATTGCCAACAATGAGGCGGCTATCGCACGGATGAAGGAAGACGCTGCCAAGTATCAGTCTGCTGTTCAGCGAGACATGGACGGCAATCCTGTCAACAGCCTTGTGCTTGACGAGTGCAAGTATAAGGATGAACAGAACATGGGCATCTATCTGCAAGGACTGGCTCGAAAGACCGACACCCACGGAAAGTATGTCTGTGTCGGCGAGGTCTATGGCTTCCCGATAAGCATTATCTCGGAGCGTACCGTCGTTGACGGCAGAGAAGGCATCCAGAACCGCTTTGTTGTCGAAGGCAACTACAAATACAAGTTCAACAACGGCTTCATCGCCATGAGCGATACCCATGCCGCCTGCATGAACTTTGTCAACGCTTTGGAGAAAATCCCCGGCATCATCGCCCAGTATGAGGAACGCACGGCAAAACTCAAAGCCGACGTCCCCGTTCTCGAAGGCATCGTCGCCAAGACATGGGGCAAGGAAGAAGAACTGAAACAGCTCAAATCCGACCTTGCTGCCCTCGACCGCAAGATAACGGCCCAGCTCGCCCCGAAGCACGATGAAAAGGACGGCGAGGAAGTCAAAGGGGAGGAACCGGCACAGCAATCACAGCGGGTAGAAAATCCGGCTCAATCCTCCGGTTCAAAGGAGTCTATGGTGGCGGAACCGGCAAGCCCCGGCTATCATCAGCGACCGCAGGAACCATTAAGTTCTCGAATAAGCATAGGCGGTTGCGATGCCAATCCATCCGTAGGTTTCTTTTGCAGAGCAAAGAGGCAAGACGATAGTCGCGCCGTAGGTATTAAGCATTTGTAGAATGTAAGTTCCATAGCATACCCATAAGGCTGTGGAACTTTTTTCTTTTTCATTGTCGGAAATTTCTTTTTTTAGGGTTATTGCTGTATTTGTATTTGGAGGTTACAAGAAAACGCCATACCTTTGCGTTAACAATAGTGTTAGTCAATTATATTAAATACCATTGTTGATATGACAGAACAACAGACCCAGCAACGAGACACAGAGGCTTTGATTCTTCAGGCCGCTGAAAAAGAGTTCCTTGAAAAAGGATACTCCGGAGCAAAGACCACCTCTATTGCAGAGGCGGCAGGTGTAACGCACGCCATGTTCCACTACTATTTCCGAACCAAAGATAAACTGTTCAAGAAAATAGTCACGGAAAAGATGGAACAGCTGAAGGAACTTATGTTCACCGCCATAGGCAATCCTGAGCTTCCGCTGAAAGAACGAATAGAGCAAGGAGTGGAACGACATTTCGATTTCATCGCAGCCAATCCACTTCTGCCACGATTCATCTTCAACGAACTTTACCTCAATCCGGCAAGAGTTGAGGATACAAAGAGCGGCATGGTTGCAATTGCAACCGATCTTCTCAACAATCTTCAAGAGGCAATAGACCAAGAGGCAGAGAACGGCAACTGCAACAATGCTGATGCCAAGATGCTCCTGCTCGACATCATCTCGCTCAACATTTTCCCGTTTGTTGCCGAGCCGATATTAAGCGGTGTGCTTGCCTCATCGGGTGAGAGTCTCGACTCGTTGCTCGACCAGCGCAAGAAGGAGAATGTAAAGACAATACTCGGGAAACTCAATCTCATATAACATGATAAAGCGAAACATAACAACGCTCCTGTTTTCGGTATGTTGCGTCATGTATGCGGCGGCCGATGTGACTGTAGAGCAATGCGTAGCACTTGCACAGGAGAACTATCCGCTGATACAGAAATATGACCTTCTGCGTCAGAGCCGACAGATTGACCTGTCGGATATCAACAAGAGCTGGCTTCCGCAGATAGGTATCTACGCGCAAGGAACCGTACAGAACGCTGTACCCTCTTTTCCTGACGCACTTTCAAATGTGCTTGACCAGATGGGCACAGACATGAAGGGGCTCGGCAAACTGCAATATAAAGTAGGTGTTGATTTGAACCAGACCATCTGGGACGGAGGTTCATCAAAAGCGAGCCGGACGATTGCAGAAAGTGAGAATGCACAGCAGGAGGCAGCACTTGACGTAGAGCTTTATGCAGTACGCGAAAGAGTGGAGAATCTGTTTTTCGGTATCATGCTTGTGGAGGAACAGATAAAACAGGCAGAACTGACACTCACTCTGCTCGAAAGCAACCTTGCAATGCTTCGTTCAATGAAAACGAACGGAACCGCGACACAGAGCGATGTGGACATGGTGGAGGCTCAATTTCTGACAGTGCAGCAACAGATAACACAAGCCCGAAGCATATCAGACAGCAATCGTCGGCTTCTCGGAATATTCACCGGTACGGATATGAGTGATGAGAAACTCACAAAACCTTCATCCTCAATGCCGTCAGAGCTTATTTCCGCACGACCGGAGTTAGCTTTATTCGATGCACGTATTAAAAACAATGATGCACGTCTTGTAAGCATAAAGTCATCGGTAATGCCCCGAATAGGTCTATTCGCACAGGCATATTACGGTTATCCCGGATATGACTACTTCAAGAGCATGATGAACCGTGATATGTCGTTCAATGTCCTTGCGGGAGTCAAAGTTTCTTGGAATATAGGCTCTTTCTACACCAAAAAGAACAGCGAGCGAAAACTGCGGTTGGCAAACGACGATATTGTAGCCGACCGTGAGGTATTCCTTTTCAATTCAAACCTTCAGACATCCTCCCAAACCGCGCACATATCCGAACTGGAAGGTATAATGAAAGAGGACTCCCGCATTGTGGAACTGCGGGCAAATGTAAGGCGTTCGGCGGAATCACAACTCAGAAACGGAGTAATAGACGCGACCGCGCTCCTGACTAAAATTACCGACGAGAATCAGGCCCGTCTAACCTCAAGCTATCACGAAATACAACTCATACAAAGCATATATCAACTTAAATACATTCTCAACAGATGAAAAAGACTTTTATATATGGCGTTGCGGCGATACTTTTAGCCTCCTGCCAGAGCAAACCGGAATATGATGCCACGGGCATATTCGAGGCTACGACTGTTACAGTTTCCGCCGAAACCAACGGTAAAATCCTTTCGTTAGGAATTTCGGAGGGTGACAGCATAAGAGCCGGTCAATGTGTGGCTTTGATTGACACCACGATGCTTGCTCTCCAGTACAAGCAGCTTCGGAGCCAGCAGTCTTCGGCAGAAAGTTCATCGCCCGATGTTGCGGCGCAGGCAGCTTCACTGCGGTCGCAGATAGCGCACCAGCAAAATGAATGCGAGCGTATATCCCGCTTGCTCGCTGACGGAGCCGCCACTCAGAAACAAAGTGACGATGCCAATGCAGCTCTCCGCACACTCCGTGCCCAGCTCGACGCATTGCTGTCCTCTCTCGGCAAGAGCCGAACTTCAATATCAGACAATGCAGTGGCAATACAATATCAGATGGCACAGATAAACGAACAGATCTTCAAAAGCAGTATCCATTCGCCAATCACCGGCACTGTGCTGTCCAAATATGCCGAGGCGGGTGAATTCGCATCGCCGGGACGTCCTCTGTTCAAGATTGCCAATCTCAATGACATATATCTACGCAGCTACTTCACCGCCAATCAGCTTGCCAGTCTTAAAATCGGACAGAAAGTGACCGTGATAGCGGACTTTGGCGGCGAGGAACAATACGAGTATCCCGGAACTATAACATGGATAGCGCAGGAGAGCGAGTTCACCCCCAAATCAATCCAGACACAGGACTCAAGAGCCAACCTTGTGTATGCCGTGAATATTGCCGTGAAAAATGACGGTAGGCTGAAATTGGGTCAATACGGAGAGGTGCGTCTATGAATGCGGCAATCGACATAAAAGGCTTATCGAAAAGCTACGGAAAAATCCGGGCTCTCGATAATGTTACGTTCTCGGTTCCCGAAGGGTCGATGTTCGGACTTATCGGGCCGGACGGCGCAGGAAAATCCACACTATATAAAATTCTGACCACCTTGCTCTCTCCCGACAGCGGTAAGGCGACAGTGGCCGGACTTGATGTGGCGAAGGATTACAAAAAGATAAGGGCGGAAATCGGATATATGCCGGAGCGTTTCTCGCTCTATCCCGACCTGAGTGTCAACGAGAATCTGCATTTCTTCGCCTCTTTGTTCGGCGTAAGCGTCAAGGATAACTATGACCTTATAGCCCCGTTTTTCGACCAGTTGGCAAAATTCCCGAACCGTATGGCCGGAGCACTCTCCGGGGGTATGAAACAGAAACTTGCCCTCGGCTGTGCCCTTATCCACCGACCGAAGATATTGCTGCTTGACGAGCCGACAACAGGAGTCGACGCCGTGTCGCGCAGCGAGTTCTGGGATATGCTTGCCACCTTGAAGGAGAAAGGTATAACAATTGTCGTATCAACATCTTATATGGATGAGGCTCAAAGATGCGAGCAGATAGCCCTTATAGACAAAGGGCATATCCTTGATATTGATACTCCAAAAGGACTTGTTGACGGTATAGGAGAAAATCTCTACAACGCATCCGCCCGTGAGATGTATCCGTTGCTCACAGCTCTGCGCAACATGCCTGAGGTTGAGAACTGTTACACATTCGGTGCGACATTGCATCTCGTAGCCGGAAGCGGGTTTAATCCTGCGTCAACGATCAGCAGACTGTCCGGCATGGGACTTACAGATGTGAGAATATATCCCGCAAAGGGAGATATAGAGGATCTATTTATAAAACTGGCAGACAATGAATGAAGGATTCGCAATTTCAGTCAGGAATCTGGTAAAAAGGTTCGGCAGCTTCACGGCTGTGGACAATATCAGTTTCGATGTAGGGCGAGGGGAGATTTTCGGATTCCTCGGTGCCAACGGTGCCGGGAAAACGACCGCCATGCGTATGCTATGCGGACTTAGTTATCCCACCTCCGGGTCGGGAAGCGTTGCAGGATTCGACATAATGAGTCAGGCAGAGCAGATAAAGAGGCACATAGGATATATGAGTCAGAAATTCTCCTTATATGAAAACCTTACTGTGAAGGAAAATCTAACGCTGTTTTCGACCATATACGGAATGTCTGACAAAGAGATCAAGATGAAATCCGATGAGGTATTCCACGCACTTGAAATGGAGGATATGAGAAATACGCTCGTCAAGGATATTCCGACCGGGTGGAAACAGAAACTCGCCTTTTCAGCAGCCACAATGCACACTCCCGATGTGGTCTTTCTCGATGAGCCGACAGGAGGTGTCGATCCGGTTACACGCCGGAGGTTCTGGGAGCTTATATATCAGGCATCATCGCAAGGTATGACCATATTCGTGACAACCCATTATCTTGACGAGGCGGAATATTGCAACCGCATATCCATTATGGTTGACGGACGGATAAAGGCATTGGACAGCCCCGAAAATTTGAAAAAAGAATATAACGCCACTACAATGGATGAAGTATTCCGCATCGTGGCGAAAGACGCAAAGAGAGGAGATTGACGCCATGACGGTATTTTTATCAATGATTAGGAAAGAGACGCTGCACCTGATGCGCGATTTCCGCACCATGACTGTTGTGCTGGTGATGCCCATCGTGTTGTTGCTGCTGTTCGGCTTCGCTATATCCACCGAGGTCAACAATGTCAATGTCGTTGCCGTGGTAAACAAACATGATGACACTTCACGGAATATTATCGAGAAGTTGCGGACAAACTCTTACTTCACATTCAAAGGCATTATCTCCTTTGAAGAAGTGGAACCGATGCTGCGACGGGGCGAGGCGGATGCTGCCGTGATTCTGAAAAACGAAAACGGCAAGACTGATTATCAGATTATTGCCGACGCGTCCAACACAAGCATGGCTCAGACGACCACGGGATATGTGGAGAGTGTGCTTACCGATGGCGCGAAGCCTCCTGTGCTGATGCGCACTCTCTACAATCCTCAGTTGAAAAGTGCATATAATTTCGTGCCCGGCATAATGGGAATGATATTCATCCTGATATGCGCAATGATGACCTCCGTGTCGATTGTAAGCGAGAAGGAAACCGGCACGATGAATCTGCTCCTTGTTTCGCCTGTCAAGCCACGCACTATCATTCTTGGAAAATTAGTGCCGTATTTCATTCTCTCTTGTATCATACTGGCATTGACACTAATCATAGCGTATGCGGTTCTCGGTCTGCCGGTGTCGTTCAACATTCTTAACGTGATATGGGTGTCGCTGATATACATAATTCTTGCACTTGCCCTCGGGCTGCTGATATCCACACTTGTCAATACGCAGGTGACGGCATTGCTCGTTTCAGGCGTGCTGTTTATGCTCCCTGTCGTGATGCTGTCGGGCATGATATTTCCTATTGAGGATATGCCGGTGGCGTTGCAGTGGTTTTCATGTATCATTCCGGCACGATGGTTTGTGTCTGCGATGCGAACGCTTATGATCCAGCAGCTTCCGGCCTCGTTTGTCATTACACAGGTAGCTGTCCTTTCAGGAATGACTCTGGCCGTATTGGTTTTTGCAATCAAGAAATTCAACACCAAACATTAAAAACCGTCATGAAACTAAGGATTCTTAAAATATTGCTCAAAAAGGAGATACAGCTGATGAAGCGTAATCCTTTCATACCCCGTGTGATAGTGGCGATGCCGTTCGTAGCGATGCTTGTATTCCCTCTCGTGGCAAATCTTGATGTGAAGAATGTCAGCGTCGCTGTCGTTGACAACGACCGGTCAGAGCTGTCGCGCCGTATTGTGGCCGACATGGATGCATCCGAATATCTTTCGGTGCAATCCTGCTATTTTCTTTACGATGAGGCATTGCGGAGCGTTGAAAACGGCGATGCTGACGCCATACTGGTTATACCTGCCGATTATTCAGACAATCTGACAAAGGGCGAAAATCCGCAGTTGTCGCTTGATGCCAACGGGGTCAACGCATCAAAAGGTATGCTCGGTTCCCGGTATGCGGCGCAGTCCGCAACCGCCACTGTTGCGCAATGGCTATCTGAAACAGGCATAAATACACCGGCTCCACTGGTCAATGTGCTCAATTATTACAATCCGACGCTCGATTTCCGTAACTATATGATACCGGCGTTGATGGTTGTGCTTATTATTATAATATGCGGATTTCTGCCAACGCTCAACCTTGTAAGTGAAAAGGAAACCGGGACAATCGAGGCCATGAACGTGACTCCCGTAGGAAGATTGACTTTTGTACTGTCGAAACTGATACCCTATTGGGCAGTGGGTTTACTTGTCATAACGGTTGGAATGTTGATAGGATGGCTTGTATATGGACTTGTGCCTGCCGGAAACATTGGCAGCATCTATCTCGCGGCTATTCTTTTCAGCCTTGTCATGTCGGGGCTTGGGGTTACAATCGCAAATAAATCGGCTACAATTCTGCAAAGCATCTTCATGATGTTTGCCTTCATAATGATATTTCAGCTTATGGGCGGACTTTTTACACCGGTAGCCTCTATGCCGCAGTGGGCGCAGTATATAACCTATGGCGTACCTCCGAGATTCTTCATTGAGATAATGCGTGCCGTATATCTTAAAGGTGCCGGCATCGCCGACCTCTCGGCGCAATATCTCGCCTTGTCAGGATTCGCAATATTATTCTGCGCATTGGCCGCATTCACATATAAAAAAAGGAATTGATTCCAAATGTCATGGTTACCGCATCAGCCATTTCACGTCTCCTTTCTATAATAGAGGGAACGCCTGCAATGATTCCATATGAAACACTGCTCGACTCCAGTGGTTTGAATGCATCGGATTTGCAGGAAGCACTGAATACGTTGATTAAAGATGGCAAAATCAGCATAAATATCTCGCTCCGAAGTGACAATCCGAATCACGTGTCAAGAAGCGAAGAAATGATACAGAAATTCAACTCGTTACTCGAAGAACATATCACAAGAGAACGACAGATTAGCTTTTATGCATCAAGGTTATGTGTCACGCCCAAATATCTCTCAACCATCATAAAGAAGGTAAGTGGGCAAACGGCAAACTTCTGGATAAACAGAAAGCTGATAGAGGTCATTTCTCATCAACTTCTTCACACATCCAAATCTCTGAAAGAGATAGCATACGCTTTGAATTTCTCGAATAACTCTTCCTTTGGGAAATATATCAAGGCGCAGACCGGAATGTCTCCGACCGATTATAGAGAACAGTTATATAAATTGCATTGAACCGATAATGTACCCCCATCTGAGCTATGATATGAGACAGCCGACTGCAAATCATTAAATTGCAGTCGGCTGTCTGTCTATGTGCCTATTCGCTTTCCTCGTTTCTTTTTTTCTTCTTTTCTCTTTCCAGTCGTTGTTTTTTCTTTAGAGGCGGCAAACCATATCCGAGTGGGATTTCTAATAACTCCATGAGATTATACAAATGGCTTCTGGAGATGCCAAGCTCTTTGGCGGCTCTTATAACAACCCCTTTGTTATTCAGCAGGGCTGTCTTGATGCTGTGGCTCTGGTCAATCAGCGAGTCGTTCCTGTCAAGATGTGGCGTAAGATTCAAGTGAGAAGGCTTGATATACATAGAGTCAGCCATCATATAGCTTTGTTTGAGAGCTTGATAAAGTCCTCGGAGATTCTCGTCCCATACATGGGTGCGAATAGTCTCCAGTGCGTCTTTAGTGAATTTCCGTTCTGAAATTTTTGCCGTAAGGCAATATGCTCTCAACAGATTCTCGGCAAGCATCGGCAATTCCTCCTTGAACTGGCTCAGGGAAGGGACATTGATGATGTAATCGCTGATAAATGAGTATAATTCATCTGAGAAGTTCCCGTTGCCTACCTCCTGTTCAAGATATTTGTTTGTGGCGCAGATTACAAGACGGGGATTCTTATCGGCGACAGGAGCGTCCACAACTTTCTTGATTTCCTCATACATAATTTTTTGAGCAACCCGATCGAGTTTGTCAATGTCATGAATATACAAGGTGCCTTTGTCGGCCTGGTCGAACATGTGCCTAATGCTTTTCCGTAATCGGTTCTCACACTCCGCAGTCCATACACTATCATTGGGGATATTGTTATCTGAACTACAGTTGGCAAATACGAATAATCCTTCGCATCGCGGGCTACTGAAATGGGCAATCTGCGCGAGAACTGCCTTACCGGTTCCTCCGGCACCCATTATCAAAACCACATTATTCTTTCGGGGATTCAGCCTTTCACGGACTTGCAGACACTCACATTTTGCATGACTGAGCCATTTCAGAGGCGTTTCTTCGGAATACAGGACACTCAACGGCTCGGTCAGCGGGTCCACTCCAGTCATTGAGTGAGTGAATATCTTGCCGTCAGAGAGTTTCCATATATCAATCTCCCCACTTGGATGACCATTTACTCCGAGGAAAAAGGTCTTAATCTCGGAATGGTTAATATGAACCCATGTCATTATCCTTCTAGCGACCGGATCCTGTTTAGTAACATCCGATATTACATGTGTATAGTTGCCAGCGTTAATTTCTTCTATTGCTTTTTTGAAGTCATGAGTTATAGTGATCCTCGGTTTCATAACCGGGATTGAATTAAGAAGAAGCGCGAGTGGCGCATCCTTTGAAGCAAAAAGAAGCACCTTCCATTCGGATAAAGGCATCGTTTTCGGCAGATTTTTCATTTTTTCTTCGATATGTCCGTTTTTTACTGGGAAAATGAAGTCTTGAAATCTCAAATACACAATAAGAAACATACTATCAATAGATAAAGTTCTTTTGGCTGAATACACTTTATACACTATACACTGTCAAGACTACAATTCAGAATACAATCTGAATACATTCATCTACACAATACACACTAATACAACAAGTTGACAAATAAGCAATAACAAACCAAAACGGCTATTCAGCTTGTTATGATTTCGCACTCACGGTTGAGTGCCTTGAAACCTCTAAAAAGCTATTTGTTTATGGAATCAAGACGAATGGATCTTTTCCACCTGACAAATCTTGAAGTCTTCAAGAATCTTCGTCAGGGCCTTTTCTCAGAAAGCCTTCCGGCCCAACTCACAGACCTCATCATCTCCATCCACGGAGTAACGTCAACTGACTCGCCCATGCGCCACTATGCGCTGGAGCTTCTCACCATAGCGGACATCCAGTTTTCGGAAATCAAGAGCCGCATGATGCTCAATCAAGTCAATGAGGCACTGGCTTCGGCGTTCAACACAGCCCACAACTATGTGGTAAGAAAACTCCAGACCCTGTCTTCGGTAACAGGATTCACCCCGGAGACCGATGCGTCTGAAATCAAAAGCAATCTCCGCTGGCGTAAGCCCAAATCCCACTTCGCACACCTATGCCACGCAATCAAAGTCGGCGGGTGTATCATGGACGATGACTCGTTCTCCGAACTCGTCCGAAACATGGCTTCGGCACTCAACATAGATGTATCCGTGCACTACGTCAACAACATCATCTCCTCGCTCAAGTTCAAACAGTCGAACAAAAGCGTCACCGAGTTTCTCGACGGCCTCAGAAAAGGAGTCGAGGAAGACATTCGACGCAGACTCGACGATGAAGACAACAGAGCCTGATGTCCATCCACTAAATCCGAAATCCCAGTATGAAAGAATCTATACACTTTGACAGAGCCCAGTTCGCAGAACTGTATGACGCTCTGAAAGAAGACGGATGCTTCAACGACGATATTCCGCAGGAAGAACTCGTCAGAATCTTCGCAGATGCTGTAACCACAGACACGCCCGAAGATGAGGTATTCAAGTCGATAACCTCCACCGGTCATTACGAGGGTCTCGACTCTTATGACGATGAGGAAGACGACCTCGAATATATCGAAGATGACTTCGACGAGTATGACGACTTCGACGAATACAACGAATACGAAAGTCTGAGCGCATAAATCTCTATTCAATAGAAATATGCAATGAAAATCCCGGCCCATTCAGTGATTGAATGAGTCGGGATTGCTGTTTATATACCCTTGGGGAGTAATCTGCATAGAACCGGATCTTCCTTGATACGTTCAATCTCTCGATCCACGAGGTCGCGAACATCCTTTTTGACCCGCTCGTAATTCTTCTGAATTACATATTTCATTTGCGATTTGTCATCGGTATCATCCTTGAAGTCTGTAAGAATAGGAATCGGCAGGTATCTTGTTTCTTCCGCCTTGACCTTGTTGGAATCCACCACTATCTCGGCGTGAAAGATTTTCTGGTCGATACGCTGGTCGATATTGTCTGAAACTGAACCTACAAACATACCCTGCGTCAGTGTCGAGATTTTGCTCTGCGGAATCAGACTGTCCATCTGGGTGTTGAACGAGTGGCTCACATCATTGCGGTTGATGCTCATGGACTGACGCTTCTGCAACACCTTTCCGAACCTTTCGGAAAGCGTCTTGGCGGTTTCGCCAACGACCTGTCCGGAGAAGATGTTGCCGACGGTATTCATCACCACCGCCGCCTCCTTGTCACCATAGTCGCGTTTGAGCTGCGAGAAATCCTGAAAACCGAGGCAGACTGCAACCTTGTTGCTTCGCGCCGTGGCAATGAGATTGTCGAGTCCCTTGAAGTAAATCGTTGGCAGCTCGTCTATTATGACTCCTGACTTCAACATTCCTTTCTTGTTGATGAGCTTGACAATTCTGGAATTGTAAAGACCGAGGGCTGCTCCGTATATGTTCTGACGGTCGGGATTGTTGCCGACACACAGTATCTTCGGTTCTTTTGGATTGTTGATGTCGAGGGTGAAATCATCCCCGGTCATTATCCAATATAACTGCGGAGAAATCATACGGGTAAGAGGGATCTTTGCCGACGCTATCTGTCCCTGAAGCTGTTCCTGCGCGTTGCCCTGCCAAGCATCGATAAACGGAGAGAGATAGTTTTCCAGTTCAGGATAGCTTGTCAGAATCGGGAATATCTGCTCGTATGGCCGGCAAAGAAATTCTATTGCATGAGGGAATGTGCAGTATTTTCCGTCCTCAAATCGCTTCAAATACCAGATGATAGCGGCGAACAGGACGATTGGCGACTCGACGAAGAAGTCCCCCTGCTTTTGCAGCCATGTGCGGTTCAAATTCATCATGATGGTATATGCCGACTCGTAAGCGTCGGCAATATCCGTCATGAAATCGGGATGGATAGGATTACAGCGGTGGGAGTGTTCCGGATCATCGAAATTTATGAAGCAAAACCGGGGTGGGAACTTGCCGTATTTATCCTTGTTGTTCAGCATGTGATTGTACGCAATCATCGTTAAATCAGGACTTTTGTAATCATAGACGTATAAGCTGAACCCCTTTTCAATCTGCTGTTTGATGAAGTTGTTGACTACTGCGTATGACTTGCCGGAGCCAGGTGTGCCAAGCACGATGGTGGCTCTAAATGGATTGACGACATTTATCCAGCCTCTGTTCCACTTCTTTTTGTAGAAGAACTTTGTGGGTAGGTTGATGGAATATTCATTTGTCTTCTTCTCGGTCTCCTGCATGAAAGATTCATTTTCCTCATTGAAGCGGTCGTCCATCATATTGTTCTTCAACAGGCGGCTTATCCATACACCGCCTAACAGCAGGCATACGAAACCGGCTATTGTAGTGGCTATATACAGCATCGTCCAGCCGAGACTGACCATCCACCAATTCAGGAAGAACAGGGATGCGCCGACCGACAGTATAATCCAGATTTGTCGCCATTGGATTTTCTCATTCTTGACACCTTTCGTGCCGAAGCACGAAAGGGCAAGAAGAAGCAACGCCCACCATTTGGCGTTCCAAGGATTAGAGAACAGACTTCCCGCATCATTGAGATTGCTGAGAACCTTCATTGTTTCGGGATGGAATCTCCACCCTGCTACCAGTTCCCGACAGAACCAGTATATATTTGCGACCACAAGTATCATGGCTACTGCTCGGAGCATATCCATGATTTTGGCAAGTGACCGCAGGTCATCTTCTTGTTGTGACATACTTGTTTTGATTTAGAAATTTAGAATTAGAGTTTCGGACCGCGACGTTTTTTCTTTTTGCGTCGCTGCATCTCGTGGTAGAAGGCTTCCTCCTGTGCATCGTAAGCCGGGCCGACTGAGAACAGACCACCCAGACCGTCGAGCATCGAAGTGCCGTCATATCCATGAGGCTGGTTTGACATAGACGTGGGATGCGCAGTCTGTCCCTGCCGATTGGAGTGAGACCCGGAGGTAGTTCCTCCCGATTGTCCGTTCCTGTCATGGGGTTGGCGCTGACTATTGTCGGGTGATGTATTGGCACCTTGGGTGTTGCTCTGCGTCTGGACAATAGGTTTCTCCGCCGGATTATTGAACCACTTTTCAAGGGCGTTGGCAGAAAACTCCTTGCCGAGACGGGAGCCGTTGAGAACTGTCCGGGTATTGTGGTCGATATAGGTCGCCCCATATATCCGGCCATCATCGGTGTATCGAAGCACAAGGTCTATATTCTCCGTTTTCAGACGGGCAATGAAATCGTCCTTGCCGGATGACTGCGCCATGACCGCTGCGACTTTTCTTTTCGTGGGTCTGACATCTATCTTCTCTTTGGCTTTCTGATAACGCTGGTCAATAGCCTCACGTCCGGCAAATTTGCCAAGCCGGGAAGCCTTGAACGGAGTTGAGACAGTCTTGCCGCTATCGTCCATTGCGAAATAAACCAGTCCGTGATACTCGCGTCCGTTATATCGACCGTCGGCTTCTTCACACCTTATATTATATAAGGAGAGGATTGCGTTGTATTCTCCAATAGTTTGGAACTTGTATCGCATTCCAACCAATTTTACAGCCATAGCCACCTGTCGCTTTACATCCCCATTCGGCTCAACCTTATTGATTGGCATATCCGGAGTTATCTTCTGACGCTCGGCAGTGTGAAGTCCATACTTCTTTTCAAGCTCGCGGGTTATCTCTTTGCTCTTGTAGAAATTGTTCTTGGTGGATATTGCTGTGCCGTCTGTTCTCACCCTAAGTGCCACTATGTGAATGTGGTGGCGATCAATGTCTTCGTGCTTTACGATGAGATATGGCATATCAGCAAAGCCCATCTTATCCATATACTCGTGTGCTAATTGAGCATATTCGGCATCACTCAGACGGTCGTCAGGATGCGGATTCAAGGATATGTGCATCATCGGCTTCTCCGCCTTGGTGGATTGAGGCATCCACATCTTGAAGTCATCAAAAGCGCGGTGGATGTTGATGGTGCCGCTGCCGTCATTATAGATTTTATTTGTGGCAAGCACCTTACCCTTCTCCTTGTTGATTTTTTCTCCGTTATATACCAGACTCCCGTAAAGGGAATTGCCTACTGAGATTTTTGCAACCATTGCTCATCGAAGTCTTTGGCGAGAGCGACAATCTCGCGGTTTAGCTTGACCAGCTTGATGGTCTCCTGCTCCAGTGCATAAAGACATTTCAGGGCTTTCTTTTCGGTGAAATTCTCCTTCAATGTCTGCACCAACCGGTCATAATTATTCACTATCCGACGATACTGGTTATTGAAATCGGAAAGATTGCTGATGAAGATACGGCTGTTGTCATCAATGTAATGTACCTTGAAAGTCTTTCCAAAGACCTGCATTTTGATGAATGCCGAGAGAGAATCAATGCCGGATTTCTCTTGCATTTCGAGTAATCTCGCTTGTTCCGATGCGGTGAAATTCACCGAACATCGGAATGCAGTGGAGGGGTCGGCCTTCTTGTGCCGCCCTCCACGGTAGTTCACTTGTTTCATAAAATGGATGGAATTTAGTGGGTAAATGGAGATACTGCCCCGCAGGGAAACCTTCGGCGATTACGACTTTGGAGTAATCGCAAGCCCCATGCAATGGCAAGGTGGTTTATGCTGCAAAATGAGTTTCATGCAGCGTAAACCATACCTTGCAATGCACGTTTGTGCATCCTGTCCGATAGAAAAATCGTTGTGGGGATAATTACAATAATTACATTACTCCGGTCTCCGAAAACACATCTTTAATGAAAGATATTCACATGAAATCAGTCCGACCCATGACTGAATTGGATATGGAGCGTTGTAATCGAAGGTTTGAAATGCTTTATTCAAGCCCCGAAGAGAGCATCTCCTTTGTGAAAGTAATAACTGCATACTCGGAAAATTGTTCACTGCAAAATGCTGACATGCATGGACATGAACTATTTTTGGCTATGGATGAAAATCGAGAATGAAAATTAAACTTTTCTCAGACAGACAATGTTTCAAAACCGTGTTCGCAAGACTGGATGTCTGTCTGACTTTGTGAGCGAACATACAACTGAATGTTAGTTCATCGGTTCATACGTTCAGGCGTTCAGTTGTTCAGACGTTCAAGCGTTCAGTTGTTCAGACGTTCAAGCGTTCAGGTGTTCAGGTGTTCAATTGTTCAAACGTTCAGTTGAACAATGGTTCAGACGTTCAACTGTTCAGACGTTCAACTGTTCAAGCGTTCAGACGTTCAGACGGATTATCAGTTTATCAAACGAATTATTGATAATTCAATCATTCAATCGTATGAATGAAAAGTCGTTCAAATGACCGCTCATGAACTACTTTTGGCTATGGATGACAATCTGAATCAAATTATAAACTTTTTCGCAAACGGCTATGTTTCCCTAACGAACGCCCATCAAGCGAACAGCGCAAGTAAATCAAATACTTGAAGAGATTAAAAGAACCGCATTTTTGGTGTATGGTATAGCGGTTATTAAATTTTCAGATAGATTGAATTGAAAGCGATTCCTTTTGCTACATCATTCCAAAGTTACGTTCTCCGACCCAATCGTGACGATGATGAGCCTGTCTGTCGGTAATCTTAAACCGAAGACACCCAATGGCAACGGCCCTGCAAATCATTTTATTTACCCTCAAATTCTTCAAATGAGCGACACCGTATTCGTCGCCTTTGCTTCCCAGAAAGGAGGCTCAGGCAAATCGACGCTGACGGCACTCGCGGCAAGCTACCTCTATTACCTTGACGGGGTGGACGTGCTTGTCATGGACTGTGACTCTCGTCAGCACACTCAAAAGGATTACAGGGATAACGATAAACGCGTTACCAAGGAGAATCCTGCAATCAACAAAACATTCACTAAATTCTACACGAAATTCAACAAACGCCCCTACAAGATAATCTATTCTACTCCGGGAGCTGCTGTTGATGATGCGGAGGAATATGTAAGACAGAATCCTGAAATCAAGGTGGTACTCTTTGACATCACGGGAACAATCAATGACCTTGAGATTGTAAATCTCATATCGTCCATGCACTACCTGATGGTTCCCATTTCCCCGGATACCGGTGACTTGAAAAGCTCTCTACGCTTTGCGGTCAATGTCAAGGAACGGATGATCGACTCCGGCGATACCTCTATCAAAGACATGAAACTTGTCTGGAACAGAGTCCCCGGAAGGCAGAAGACGAAAATCTGCGAGCTGATTGACAACTACCTGTCGGAGTTCCAGCTGTCGTCTCTGAAAACTGTCATGACTTATGCGACCAAGTATTTCAAGGACGGAGTCATAGCCGGTGCGTCGCCGACAATTTTCCGCTCCACTTTGCTCCCGCCGGACAGACGGCTGCTCAAAGACAGCAATCTCCCTGAGCTGATTAAAGAAATTCGTGAAGTAATCAAAATCTGAAATCTATGCCCAAAGATGAAAAGTCAAAATTTGATCCCCAGAAGTTCCTCGATGAGTACGAGGACAATCTCTCTCCGAGTATTGGCGGCAAGAAGGAGCCGCAAAGTGCGACTCCCAAGGTCAACGCTCCGGAAGAGACACCAGCCGATACACGTACATCCGTTGTCGAAGAGAGAACTTCCGGTGGCAGACGAGGAAGCCGAAGAAGAAACAAACCGACTGTAATCTCGCCTTTGACTGACAAAGAGGCCGATTACATAGAGACCTTTCTTGTCGACAATGTCGATATTGGTTTCGGAAGATCCGGAAAACAAGTGCCGATTGATGTGGAATATCATTCACTGATTACGATTCTTCGGGCTTTGCATGGAAATAATGTGACCATCGGAGGCATAATCAACAATATGCTGAAGGAACATTTTGACCTGCATGAAGCCGAAATAACCGGCCTTCTCAACAAGAACACCAAACTAAACAACCGCTAAATTCCCCCAAAAGAACATGAACAATCCAAGATTCTGCGACTTGAACGCCTGTTGTGTCAAGGTCGCCCAAGAGGTCGATTCCGGCCAGCCCATAGACAAAGATATTGCCGATTATCGCGCCAAATATCTCGCCCCCTATACCGTAGGAGCCAGAAAAGGCATCTTCGTACCGAGGGAACTGGTCGATAAACTGGCAAAGACGGTTTCGCTTTTCGGCAACCCCGACCTTACAATCGGTGCTTTCGTGACAAATATCCTGATTACCCACCTCGTGGCAAATCGTGACGTCATCAATGAGCTGACTGAGCGTGGCGCAAAAACTGTTCTGGTATGACGTATGTAATCATCATTCTCGTTATCGTTATCAATGCGGCACTCATAGGCTTTTGCCTCTACGAATATTTGAAGAAGAGATTCAGAGAGAAACTCGAAAAGGAACTTCTGGAAATCCTTTATCAAGCCAAAAGGCTCGACGAGCAATTAAAGAAAGCCTTTGGTGACATCCCGCAGTTCTCAAAGCAACTGTCTGGTGAAATCACACCATTCGTCAAATCGTACGTTGCCGAGGTTATTGACAAATATGTTGCCGAAGAACAGGATAAACTGCGGGATTTTATGGTTCCGGCCGAAGTTCAATACCCGGATGCAATCCCTCTCGCGAATGTGGCTCGACATTTTAACTCATTTCAGGAAATTGACGAAGCGGTACAGGCAGCGTTCAATGAAAGCGTTATAGAAGAAAAAGGCCGGAGAGTGAATAACGATAAGGTCGCGGACTATTCCGAAAAATATTTGAAGCGTCCCGACATCACTCTCAACAATGCAGGTGTCAAGCGCATCTCTATTCCACCTGAGTTGTGGTACACCATTCAGTCACTGGCGTATGCCAATGCCAGCGGCAGCCAAAACATCGAGCCGCTTTCCATAAGCGCTGTCGCATTCAATATAATCAGTGACCATTTCATTTCTCATTCAGAGGAAATAAACTTTTTGGCTGAACGAGGAACTGAAAAAATGCTGAGAGGCTATGACCGGTATTGAAATATTCTTCTGTGGAGGATTCCTGCTGACGGCTATCTTCTGTCTGCTGTTCTTGACCGGAGTCATCAAGCCTGTATCTCAAAAGCCAAGTGAAGGAAGGACTGAGGAATTACCGCCAAAAGAAGAAGCGGCATCCGACAACATTCACGTGGTGGCGCCCAGCAAATTCAATGTAGACGAGTTTATGGCTCAGATTTCATCGGAAGTCATTTCCGATGTTCGGAAGGAACTTCCAACAATATTGAGGCAGGCTATTGGCGATGTCAGGATTTCGGATGTCAAATTTGAAGACGGCTTTGAAGATGACTCCGAACCCGATGAAGAGTTTGTCCCAAGAAAATTCAAGGCTCTGAACTCGGATGAAACCGATGACGCTTTCAGCACTGATTTGCGAAACATTGATGACACGCCTCCTTCAGAGCCTGTTGCAACCGGAACTTCTATGGATGAATTGGAAAAAGCTATGGATGTAGCTATGGATAATAAATCATCAGAGGAAGAGCTGGCCGAGGCCGGTAAGGTTATTGAGCCTTTTACTGTGACGAAACTCTTCGACGCGATAACGACCAACGAGGAAATAGACCGTCGGATAGAACTCTGTCTTACACTCGCTCTTCGAGCGGAATTATCCATGAAACCCATTTCTTCCAAAGCCGATTCTAATAACGAGAAAAAGAAAGTGATACCAACTGAATCGGTTAAGCAGACAACCCAGCTAAAGTCTGAATCGGAAGAGACGGCAAAACAATCAGGATATGATTTCAACAAATTGAATTCCGATGATTTCGATCTCGATGAGTTCGTAGGATAATTTCCTCCATGCACTGAATCCATGTCTCTTTGAGACTCCACTAAATCCCACGTCCGAAAGGGCAAAAATCCAACCCCAATTTATCAACCCGAAGTGTGGGCTGCTCCCGTCTGCGGAGCGGTCGGGGTCTGCCTGTGCTTCAAAAACTGAAACAAAGACATGAAAATGACTATCAAGAATCTCAACAAGACTATCTGTAAACTCATCGGAAGCCGTGGCTTCCAGTTCGCCATGCTTTTCGTCATGGCACTCGCAACCGGCATCAGTGCCTACGCCGCCGGCAACGGTCTGAGTGGTATCAACGAGGCTACCTCAATGGTAACCAGTTACTTCGATCCGGGCACCAAGCTCATCTACGCCATCGGCGCGGTTGTCGGTCTTATCGGCGGTGTCAAGGTCTATTCCAAGTGGTCGAGCGGTGATCCCGACACCACCAAGACAGCCGCCTCGTGGTTCGGAGCTTGTATCTTCCTGATTGTGGCCGCTACAATTCTTCGCTCGTTCTTCCTCTAATCATCTGAGCCAATGGCCGAATATGCTATCAACAAGGGCATAGGACGGTCGGTAGAGTACAAGGGTCTGAAGGCGCAGTATCTGTTCATCTTTGCCGGGGGCTTGCTCGCCCTGTTCGTGGTGTTCGTCATCATGTATATCGCCGGCCTGTCCCAATGGATCTGCATAGGATTTGGCATTACTGCCGCCTCAGTCCTTGTCTGGCTCACCTTCCACCTCAATGCCAAGTACGGGCAGTACGGTCTGATGAAACTTGCCGCTGTGAAATATCATCCGCGCTACATCATCAACCGTCTCCGCCTTAACCGAATGATTAAAGGTCGAAAACGATGAGAAATATACTGAAAGCCACAACACTGGAATCCAAGCTGCCGTTGCTGGCCGTGGAACACGGCTGTATCATCAGCAAAGACGCTGACATCACGGTCGCTTTCGAGGTCAGTCTGCCGGAACTGTTCACAGTGACATCTGCCGAATATGAAGCCATGCACGGTGCATGGTGCAAGGCAATCAAGGTGTTGCCTCACTATTCGGTGGTGCATAAGCAGGACTGGTTCTGCTCGGAGAAATATAAGCCGGAGTTGCAGAAGGATGATTTATCCTTTTTGGACAGGAGTTTTGAACGCCACTTCAACGAGCGTCCTTACCTCGCCCACAAGTGTTACCTCTTCCTTACCAAGACAACGAAGGAACGGGCGCGTCAGCAGAGCAACTTCTCGACTCTCTGCCGTGGTCGAATCACTCCGAAGGAACTCAATCACGAAATGGTTGTCAAGTTCATGGAGTCGGTTGAACAGTTTGAGCGTATCATCAATGACACCTGCTATATCAAGCTGCGTCGCCTCTCGGATGATGAATTGGTCGGCACTGAAAAGGAATTTGGGCTTATCGAGAAATATATGTCGCTGACAATGGACGATGTTACCTGTCTGGAGGATATAGACCTCGATGCCCGTCAGATGCGGATTGGCGACAAGATGCTCTGTCTGCACACGCTGTCCGACACTGATGATCTCCCTGCTAAAGTCAGCACCGATAACCGTTATGAGCGGTTGTCAACTGACCGAAGTGACTGCCGCCTTTCGTTTGCCTCTCCCATCGGGTTGCTGTTGCCCTGCAACCATATCGTCAACCAGTATGTGCTGATTGATGACCACGATGAGAATCTGGCGAGGTTTGAGAAGACTGCCCGCAACATGAACAGCCTTTCGAGGTATAGCCGAGGCAATGCCATAAACAAGGAATGGATTGACCGCTATCTCAACGAGGCTCATTCATACGGCTTGACTTCCGTCCGCTGCCATGTCAATATCATGGCGTGGAGCGATGACACCGAGGAACTGCGTCGCATCAAGAATGATGTCGGCGGTCAGTTGGCGACTATGGGCTGTATGCCCCGGCATAACACCATCGACTGCCCGACACTGTTCTGGTCGGCAATGCCCGGCAACGAAGCTGACTTCCCTGCCGAGGAAAGTTTCTATACTTTCATCGAGCCTGCGGTATGTTTCTTCACTGCCGAAACTAACTACCGAAGTAGCTTATCGCCCTTCGGTATCAAAATGGTTGACCGCCTTACGGGTAAGCCAATTCATCTTGACATATCGGATGAACCGATGAAACGTGGTATCACCACCAACCGAAACAAGTTCATTCTTGGGCCGTCAGGTAGCGGAAAGTCGTTCTTTACCAACCATTTTGTCCGACAATATTATGAGCAAGGAGCGCATATACTCCTGATTGACACCGGAAACTCCTACGAGGGCCTTTGCAATCTGATTCATAATAAGACACATGGTGAGGATGGGGTCTATTACACCTACACCGAGGACAGCCCGATTTCGTTCAATCCTTTCTACACCGATGACGGGGCCTTCGATGTGGAGAAGAAGGACTCGATCAAGACGCTGCTACTCACACTATGGAAGTCAGAGGATGACAGAGTGACAAAGACCGAGAGCGGCGAATTGGGTTCGGCGTTGTCAATGTTCCTTGATAAGATGAACAAGGATAAGAATATCGTGCCATGCTTCGACTCTTTCTATGAGTTTATGCGCGACGATTACCGTCAGGAAATGGCACAGCGTCCTATTCCCATCTACAAACAGGACTTCGACATTGACAACTTTCTGACCACTCTGAGGCAGTATTACCACGGAGGCCGGTTTGACTTCCTTCTCAACTCCAAAGCCAACATTGACCTGCTGAACAAGAGGTTTGTAGTCTTCGAGATCGACAGTATCAAGGACAATAAGGAACTCTTCCCGGTGGTGACAATCATCATCATGGAGGCTTTCATCAACAAGATGCGAAGGCTCAAAGGAATCCGTAAAGTCCTTATCTGTGAGGAGGCTTGGAAGGCTCTTTCTTCGGCTAGCATGGCAGAGTATATGAAGTACCTCTATAAGACTGTGCGTAAATACTTTGGCGAGGCGGTAGTGGTAACACAAGAGGTTGATGACATCATTTCGTCGCCGATTGTAAAGGAGACTATCATCAACAACTCCGACTGCAAGATTCTTCTCGACCAGCGCAAGTATATGAACCGCTTTGACCAGATTCAGGAGCTGCTCGGTCTGACCGACAAGGAGAAAAGCCAGATACTCAGTATCAATATGTCGAACAATCCCAACCGCCTATATAAAGAGGTGTGGATTGGACTGGGCGGAACACAATCCGCCGTCTATGCCACGGAGGTGTCTATGGAGGAATATTTCTGCTATACAACCGAGGAGACGGAGAAGATGCAGGTACTCAACAAAGCTGCCCAACTTGGTGGCAGCGTAGAGGCGGCAATCCGGTTGCTCGCCAATGAGAGAAGGGAGGGTGCCACATGAAGATTCCTAAATTCTTTCATCCGATTCTCGGAGTAATGGCAGGTGCAATTCTCTTCCTCACCGGTATTGCAATCCTGACGATAGTATTTGTCGGAATGGTCAAAGCCGCCAATTACGCCGCGCCTTACTTTGCGGAGGTCGTTAAAGGTTTCCATCTTCTGATCCACAAAATATTGTCGCTATGAAAATTGCAATAACTATCGTGAAGGTGCTCATGGCAATCACATTCGGACTGATTGCCGGACTTGCAGTGATGCTCATGCTTCCGCTGCTGTTCACCTTCGCACTCATCAAAATTATTGGTGGCGCAGCCGCCTCAATCCGATAACCACAAAATCCAAAGTAAAAAATGTACGAAGAAATAAAAAAACTACGCCACTTATTATGGCTGACCACTGATGAGAAAATCCAGCTCATCTTCCAAGACAACAGAGGTCTTTCCATGGTAAAGGTACGTGAACGCGGAGATAACAGATCAGAGCACATGTACCTGCTGCTCCCCACTCTTGAAAGCGAAGTATTTGCTTTTGACACTCCCAATGGGCGATTCACAGTTGGCATTTCATCTACCGGCGAAGAACTGTTTCTCTCTCCAATCGGAGTGTTCCTGTATCCCTATGGTCAAATCGGTTGCAAACCGCAGACTATCAACATAAACAATGCTGAACCCCAGACAATGAACAACTGTGCGACAGACATAATCAACTAAAATCCAAAGTAAGAATGAAACAACTGAAATTTCTATTCCCCCTTATTGCCCTGTGCCTCATGTTAGGCACGGGCAGGGCAAACGCCCAATGGACGGTAATCGACCCGTCAAACATCGCCCAGTCTATCGTAAATTCCTCAAAATCACTCGTGCAGGAATCGACGACCGCCACGAATATGGTTAAAAATTTTCAGGAAACAGTGAAGATTTACCAGCAGGCAAAGAAATATTACGATGCCCTGCAATCGGTGAACAATCTGGTACGCGACGCCCGCAAGGTGCAGCAGACAGTCCTGATGCTCGGCGACATATCCGGCTATTATGTCAACAACTTCAAGAAGATGCTGACTGACCCGAATTTTACAAGTGCCGAACTGTCCGCAATCGCCTCCGGCTACACACGGATATTGGAGGAAGCCAACGGCGTACTCGGCGACTTGAAACAGGTAGTCAACATCACGACGCTCAGCATGACCGACAAGGATCGCATGGACATAGTGGATAGCTGCCACAAGGAGATGAAGCGTCTGAAGAACCTGACGGCGTATTTCACCAACAAGAACATCTCGGTGTCGTATCTCCGTGCCAAGAAGAAGGCGGATACACAGCGTGTTATCAGTCTTTATGGTGACGGCTCCGAAAAATACTGGTAACGCCTATGCTTTGCGCGATAGATTTTTCAAACCTCCACTCCATACTCCGGTCGCTATATGAAGAGATGATGCCTCTGTGCGGCGACATGGCTGGAGTGGCCCAGGGCATAGCCGGTCTCGGCGCCCTGTTCTATGTGGCTTACCGCATCTGGCAGTCGCTGGCAAGAGCCGAACCAATTGATGTGTTCCCTCTGCTCCGTCCGTTTGTCATCGGATTTTGCATAATGTTCTTTCCAAATGTCGTGCTCGGCACCATCAATTCGGTAATGTCGCCGATTGTTCAGGGCACCGCCTCGATGCTCGAAGGGCAGACTCTCGATATGCAGAAATACCGGGAGGAAAAGGACAGGCTTGAATACGAACAGATGATGAACGATCCATCGACAGCCTATCTGGTGGATGACGCTGAATTTGACCGTCAGATTGACGAACTCGGCGTTACGGAGATTGGCACCGCCGCCGGAATGTATATCGAAAGAGGTATGTATAAGGTCAAAAAGGCAATCCAGAACTTTTTCCGAGAGCTTCTTGAAATGCTGTTCCAAGCCGCATCCCTTACGATAGACACGATAAGGACATTCTTTCTGATAGTGCTGGCGATATTGGGACCGATAGCCTTTGCAATCTCCGTTTGGGACGGATTTCAGAACACCCTTGTCCAATGGATATGCAGATATATTCAGACCTATCTGTGGCTGCCTGTGGCTGATTTATTCTCCACAATCCTTGCCAAAATCCAAGTGCTGATGTTGCAGAATGACATTTCGGAACTGACTAACAATCCGAATGTTGACCTCGACGGGAGCAACACCGCTTACACGGTGTTCATGATCATCGGCATCATCGGCTACTTTACGATTCCGACCGTAGCGGGCTGGATTATTCAGGCCGGAGGCATGGGCAGCTATAACCGCTCGATCAACAACACCGCCATGACCGGAGGCTCATGGGCCGGCAGCATAGCCGGAGGTGTGGCAGGAAACGTGGCAGGTCGTGCCGGTAAACTCCTTAAATAAAGTAATAACTCATAGTTACGAGTGACGAGGTTCACTTCATCACTCATAACTATGACTTAAAACCTAAAAAGAATGGAATTTAAGTCATTAAAAAACATCGAGACCTCCTTTCGGCAGATAAGGTTGTTCGGCATCGTCATGGTATCGCTCTGCGCCTTAATCGCAATCGGCGCCGTGGTGCTGTCGCTGAACTTCGCCGAGAAACAGAGGGAGAAAATCTATGTCCTTGACAACGGCAAGAGCCTGATGCTCGCCTTGTCGCAGGATATGGAGCAGAACCGACCGGCGGAGGCACGGGAACACGTGCGACGCTTCCATGAGCTGTTCTTCACCCTGTCGCCCGACAAATCGGCGATTGAGCACAACATCAACCGCGCCATGTCGCTGGCAGACAAAAGTGCCTACAACTATTATTCCGACTATGTGGAGAAAGGCTACTACAACCGAATCATAGCCGGAAACATAACTCAGGTGCTTCAGGTGGACAGCATTGTCGCCGATTTCAACGACTATCCCTATCAGGTCAGAACCTACGCCCGGCAGATGATTATCCGCCAGAGCAACGTGACTGAAAGGTCATTGATTACGAATTGCCGTCTGGTGAACACCGGCCGCTCCGACGACAACCCCAACGGCTTCATGATCGAGGGTTTGACGATTTTGGAAAACAAAGATTTGATAACCACAAAACGAACATTATCCCAATGAGTGTAAAACAGAAAATCCACAACCTCGTGTCGCCCATATATAATAAGGTGTGGCACGGCCCGAAAGGGAAAATCAAAGAACGGGTGAAAAAAGCCTGTGACAATATGCCCCATAAACAACGCCTCACGGTCGTTACAGTGCTTCTCTCGGCGTTCATCCTCGTTGCCTTCTTCGTGTTCGGGAACGCCTGCTACAAGATGGGCGCCGGCCATGCACGGCAGGCAATCGAGATAGAGCATATCCGACAACTGGATCTCCCGACACAAAGCACCTCCGATGTCTCACCTAAAACGGTAGAAGATGAAGCTGCTCGATAATCTCAAAGCGAGATTCGCCCCGAAAACGCCCGCTGAAAAGGAGCGGTTGAAGCGGATAACTGTCTATACGCTGCTGATTCTCTCGTGCCTCGTATGCTTCTGGATTATCTTCGCTCCGAGTGGTGATGACGATGCCGTCAAGGGAAAGGCGAACATGGAACTGCCCGACCAGACTTCCGCCGGTATGCCTGACACCAAACTGAAGGCATACGAACAGGAGGAAATGCAAAAAGAGAAAGCAAGGAACGACAGCTCCATAAATGCATTGTCAACTCGGCTCGACACAGTTACTGCTCCGGCGGAACCGACAGTACCAGATGAGATTCAGAACTCGGCTGCGGCATACCAACAGGCTCAGGCGTCATTGCAGGATTTCTATGTGCCGGAGTATAACGAATCGGCACAGGTAGCCGAATTGCAGGCACGGCTCGATGAACTGGAGATGCAGAACTCTATGGCACAACAACAGACACAACAGCCCAATGAGATGGAGCTGCTTGAAAGGTCGTACCAATTGGCTGCGCAATATATGGGTAACGGCAACGGCGGCAATGTCCCGCCTCCGCAATCCGACGAGAAAGGAAAGCGAAATGTCCAGCCGGTGCAGAATGTCACCCACAATGTCGTATCGACTTTGAGTGCCGCCACAAACGACCGTGGCTTCAACACCTCGGTGGGTTTGAAACGCTCCGTCGGCAAGAACACAATCGCCGCAGTCATAGCCGGAAACCAGTCCGTTACCAATGGTCAGTCTGTAAAACTGAGAACCACCGAACCGATGTGGATCGGCAACAGACTGATACCCCGTAACACCGTCCTTGTCGGTGCCGCGAGATTGCAGGACGAGCGTCTGGAGATTGAGATTTCCTCTGTCGAGTGTCAAGGCTCAATCTATGATGTTGAGCTGAAAGTCTATGATTCAGACGGTCAGGAGGGTATCAACATTCCCAACTCAATGGAGACCGACGCGCTGCACGAGATTGGCGCCAACATGGGCAGTACAATGGGTAGCTCGATAAATATCTCCACCGATGCCGGAGCGCAGATCGTCTCTGATGTGGGTCGAGGACTCATCAACGGTG
>CEAC01031399.1_pt1 | contig 51926 bp, 46 predicted proteins | sample 557411 | NCBI WGS metagenome assembly CEAC01 (sample SAMEA3182094, study PRJEB8094) | gut metagenome | biome: human; feature: gut; material: Stool; isolation source: human stools | place: Canada | collected 2012-02-21
GGCGGGTAAACCCGGTAGGTATGCCGTTCGAGATTTTCTTGCCGATGAAAAACAAAATGATATTGATTTTGTAATTGCCAATGTGGAAAATGCCTCTCACGGTTTCGGTTTAACCGAAAAAAATTACAACGAACTTTCCGAATACGGAATTGATTGTATGACATCAGGCAACCACATTTGGGATAAAAAAGATGTTTTTGACTATATAGATAAAGCCGATAAACTTGTCAGACCGATTAATTATCCTGAAGCCCCCGGGGTCGGATATAGAATTTTTGAAACGGCAAAAGGCAAAATAGGCGTTATAAACGCATTGGGCAGAAACTTTATGCCCGTAATGGATTCCCCGAGATACGGTGTGGAAAAAGCAATTGCGGAAATTAAAAAAGAAACAAACGTTATTTTTGTTGATTTCCACGCGGAAGCAACCGCAGAAAAATTGTGCTTTGCAAGATATTTTTCCGAAATGGGAATAAGCGCTTTTGTCGGAACTCACACCCACGTTCAAACGGCGGATGAGATGCTTATAAACAACAGAACCGCATACATTTCCGACGCGGGTTTTTGCGGTGATGCCGAAAGTATTATCGGAATGGATTATGAATCTTCAATCAGGCACATGCTGACTATGATGCCGAGCAGATTTGAAGTTGCATCTTCGGGCAAAGTTTGTGTCAACGGAGTTTTGATTACCGTTGATGCCGAAACGGGAATTGCCGAAGCTATCGAAAGAATTAATATTAAAAAAGAATTATGAGGAAATGGAACATGAGAGGATAAGAAAGTGAAAATCGACTTACACATTCACACGACTTATTCGGACGGAGTTTTTTCACCCGAAAAAGTTGTTGATGCTGCGATTGACGCCGGTCTTGATGCGATAGCAATCACAGACCACGACAATGTGTTATCGTATCCGATAGCAAAAGCCTATCTGGATAAAATTCAGCCTGCCGATACACAAAAGCCGTTGACGTTAATTCCGGGTATTGAAATTAACACGATTTACAAAGGGTACGAAGTTCATATTCTCGGCTATTATATGGATTTGGAAAACCCTGACCTTCAAAAAGTTATTAAGTATCAACAAAATGCAAGACTTAAACAAACAAAAGAAATCTTGAAACTTCTTGCCAAAAAAGAAGGCATAAAGATTAATATCGAAGACATTAAAAACTCTGTTGCGGACGGAGGAAGCATCGGTCGTCCGCACCTTGCAAAAGCGATTTGCCAAGCAGGCGGAACGTCGAGCGTTATTGATGCTTACAACAAGTACATCAATAACGAATCCCCCGTTTATGTACAGAGAAAAACGATTTCTCCTCACGATGCGATAGAAACAATCTATGATGCGGGCGGTATTCCTGTTTTCGCGCACCCTTACGACGTTGAGATTGCGGATGAATTAATTCCCGAATTTGTAAATTACGGGCTTCGCGGAATTGAGGCTTACCACAGAAAACACTCTCCCGCTATGGTGGAATATTTTTCAACCCTTGCGGAAAAATACGGGCTTATTATGACGGGCGGTTCGGATTTTCACGCACCCCATCCGACAAACGGAAATATAATAATCGGCAAAAGTTTCATCCCCGACTGGATTTACGGCAAATTGGTCGAGGAAAAGAAAAGACTGGATATGGCATAATGAAAAGACAAGGTTTTTCACTAACTGAAGTTCTTATGCTGATTTTTACCATAATCGTTATTGCGGCGGCACTTTTTCCGCTCAAAATAATTGACTTAAATCAGGCTGAAAGAATTGCTGCGTGGAAAACCTTTTATCCCGAATTACAGTATAGTTTCAAGGTTATGCAAAATTCCGAAAAGGATTTTGTAAAAGATTATTCCGTAAACAAAGACCGCAACAGCGACGCGTTTTTCTGCGTGTTTATGTCTTACTTGAACATAGATAAAAATAAAACCGAACAAGCGGATTTTTCAAAATACAGAAAATCTTTTATGAACGGAAAAATCGTCGGCAAAAAATCCAAGTACAAAGCGACAATTTTTGCTTATTTACAAGACGGTAAACTCGTTTCCTTTGTACCTTTGGAACGTGTAAAACCAAACGACCCGCTGGGTGTTGTTTTTATAGATATCAACGGAAAACAAAGACGAAACTTTGTCGGCAGAGATGTTTTCCCCGTATTGTTGTTTGCGGATAAATTAGAGCCTGTCGGGTATAATTCCACAAGACAGGAAATGAAAGAAAACTGTTCACCTGTCGGAAGCGGAATGCAATGCTCCGCTTATTATTTGGTCGGCGGCTCGTTCTGATTTAAAGGTTTGTAACACAACAAATGCCTGAAAAACAGGCATTCTTGTCGGAATTTCATGTATTTTTGAAAAGCACTTGTTTTCGTTTTGAATTAAAGATATAATTTAGCAATCAATTAATATAGGAATTTGTGATATATGGTAAATGCTAGAAAAGAACGTTTAAGAACGCTTTTGTTAAAAAGAAAATTTTTGTCGGGAAAAAGAAAAGTTGTTAAATTTTTGGAAGATAAAACTTCCGTAAACAATTATTTTAAAGAAAGAATTTCGGGCTATAATGATTTGCCCGCTGTAACGGATACGTATACGAATGTATATTTGACTTTCGCCGAAGTTGAAGAGCAAATGTCGGCATTTGCGGCGGCGTTGCAATCTTTCGGAATTAAAAAGGGCGATTTTGTTGATATCTTTACCGAAAATAACGGTCGTTGGTGTATTTGCGAACAAGGCGCAATGAGAACGGGCGCAGTTTGCGCATTGAGAGGTTCAAATGCTCCTGTTGAAGAATTGAACTACATCATGGACCACAGCGAAGCAAAAGGTGTAATCCTTAGAGACGGAAATCTTTTCAAGTCATTAAAACCGTATTTGGAAAATCGCGATTTAAATTTTGTAATAGTTATGTTTAAAGGTGCAAAAGACGACCTTTCGGGCATTAAAGCACCTGTTTATTATTTTGAAGATGTTATTGAAATCGGAAAACAAAAAGATTTCGTTGCTCCCGAACAAAATATCAACGAATACTGCGTAATGCTTTATACTTCGGGTACAACAGGAAATCCGAAAGGTGTTGCAATTTCTCACAAAAATATTCTCGCTCAAATTCCGTCGGTTGAAGTCGGTTTTATGTCAAAAGTCGGCGAAAACACGTTGCAAATTCTTCCTGTTTGGCACGCTTACGAACACCTTGTTCAACTTTATTTCTTTATGAGCGGCTGTCATTTGCACTTTACGACTTTAACGGGCTTGAAAAACGACTTGGTAAAATACGATGTCGATACAATGATGTCTGTTCCGAGAATTTGGGAAGCGTTACGTTTGGGTATTTTCCAAAAATTGAAGCAAAAATCTCCGTTGATGTACGGCGTGTTTGATTTTGCGGTTAAATTGAGTATTACCTACAAAATCCATAAAATGTACAGCGAAAGAAGAATTACAAATAAAAAATCACGTTACCACAGAACGTCAAACTTGTATCATAAGTTTGTAAGAGCCTTTTTGAAACCTTTCCACGTTCTTTTCACAAATACTTTGTATAAAAAGATTAAAGATGCGGCAGGTGTAAATTTCAGAGCATCAATTTCCGGTGGCGGCGCACTTTCTATGAAAGACCAATTGTTCTATGATGCAATCGGTGTAAACCTCAGAGAAGGTTACGGTTTGACAGAAACTTCTCCCGTATTGACCTTGAGAAATGTCGGCGACCCGAATTTCCTCGGCTGTTGCGGAAAACCTTTAATGGCAACGGAAATTAAGATTTTGGATATGGAAACAAATCAACCTTTGGGCATTTTCAAAAAAGGTGTTGTCCACGCTCGCGGCTTCCAAGTTGCAGACGGTTATTATAAAGACGAAGAAGCAACAAAGGCAGTATTCAGCGAGGACGGTTGGTTTAACACGGGTGATATCGGCTGGCTTACGGCAGATAACAACCTCGTTTTGGTCGGCAGAATGAAAGAAACGATTGTTCTTTCAAACGGTGAAAACGTAGAACCTATACCGATTGAAGAGGCTTGTCTTGAAAGTCCTTATATTGACCAAATTATGCTCGTCGGTCAAGACCAAGCATCAATCGGTGCTTTGATTGTTCCGTCGGAAGAAGCACTTACCAAGTGCGGAATTTTGGCGAAGGACTTGAAATCAGGTTCAAATCTTTCTATTAAGAACGAAACTTTGCGCGAACTTCTTAAAAAAGAAATTGCAACTCACATTAAAAATAAACAAAACCTTAAATCTTTTGAACAAATTAAACAGTTTGAAGTCATTAAGGAAAAATTCTCTATGTCAAACGGCTTGATGAGCCAAACGGCTAAGATTAAGAGAAATACTATTTTTGAAAGATATAAGTCAATAATTTCTAATATGTTTGAAAAGAAATAAGATGAAAGAAAAACAGTTTGAAAATTCAGAAATAGCCAAGCAAATAGCAAGTTTCAAGTTGCCAAGATACGAGGAACTTGCTAAGTTTGACCTGATTATGAATCAAATGGTCGACTTTCTTGACGAGTATTTGGCGGTTTTTGTCGTTCCAGGGGAAGAAAAAACTCTTACCTCCTCAATGATTAACAACTACGTGTTTAAGCACGTTATAGCCCCTCCTAATCAGAAAAAATACTCAAGAGGTCATATCGCTCATTTGCTCGTAATCGGTATTTTGAAACAGGTGCTTTCGATTTCGGACATTGCGGAAATTATTTCCGCTCAATTAAAACAATATGAGATAAGTATTGCTTATAACTATTTTTGCGAAGAATTGGAAAACGCTTTGAGAGTAACGTTTGACGGTCGCGACTTCGGCGAAATCGCAAATGTCGTTCCGACAAAAGTTACTCCTCTTTCCAAAAAAGTTCGCTCGGCGGTTTTGTCTTTTGCCAACAAAATTTATGTAAAACAAAGCATTTATTTCGACCTTCATATCGCAGGAAAGAAGTTGGCATAACTGTTTTAAAAAGTGAAAAAATGTAACAATTTTACGGTATTAGTGATTGGATGTCACTAAATATTTTGAAAACCCAGTGTTGACGGGCTTTTGGCGATTTGGGAAATATCGCTTTTTTCTTGCTTTTTGTTATTTATTATGGATAATTGTATTAGGATTTTACTCGCAAATTTTATTCGTTTTAATAAATATTTTACAGTATGAAGGAGACTGATAATGACCACCACAAGTCAAACGAAACTTGACCTTGCGAAAGTCGATGAGATTCTTGAATCGTACGAATACAAGAAGTCTAACCTCATTGCTATTTTGCAAAAAATTCAAGAAATTTACAGATACCTTCCGTTAGATGCTATGACATACGTAGGAACTAAAATTGAAGGTTTATCCCCGGCAACGGTATATGGGGTTGCTACATTTTATGCACAATTCAGCCTTGATCCTAAGGGCAAATATGAAATCAAATTGTGTGACGGAACGGCTTGCCACGTTAGAGGTTCAATGCCTGTTCTTGATGCTGTCAGAGGCAAACTCGGACTTACTCCCGAAAAATCAACAACCGATGACGGTATGTTTTCACTCGAAACTGTTAGCTGCTTAGGTGCTTGCGGTTTGGCTCCGGTTGTCGTTATAAACGGTGATGTTTATCCGAAAATGACTGCTGATGCCGTAAAGGTTGCACTTGATACTATTATCAAGCAGGATAAGGAGGCATAGGATGACATTAACGATTGATATTAATGAAGAACAAAAGAAGGCTCAACAGCACATTAAAGAACAAGGTTTGAGAGTTCTTGTTTGCTCGGGTACAGGTTGTATCGCAAACGGTGCGTTGAAGGTTATTGAAAAATTCAAAGAATTGGGCGCTAATGTTTCAACACTTACTGCTCACGACAAAATGACCATTGTTCCGACAGGCTGCCACGGCTTCTGCGAACAAGGTGTTTTGGTTTTAATTCCTGATTTGGACGTAACTTATGTAAAAGTTCACGAAACGGATGTTGAAGAAATTTTCAACTCACATATTAAAGAAGGTAAGCCCGTAGAAAGACTTTTGTACGTTGACCCTAAAACAAACCAACACGTATTCAAGAGCGAAGATATTAACTTCTATGCAAAGCAAACACGTACGGCTCTTGCAAACTGCGGTCACATTAATGCCGAATCAATTGAAGAAGCGATTGCGGTAAGAGGTTACGAAGCATTGGCAAACATTTTGAAGCAAAATGACCCCGATGCGGTAATCAAAGAAGTTCTCGACTCAGGTTTGAGAGGAAGAGGGGGCGCAGGCTTCCCGACAGGTTTGAAGTGGAAGTTTACGGCTGCAAATAAGGGTGGCAAGTCATACGTCGTATGTAACGGTGACGAAGGTGACCCCGGTGCGTTTATGGATCGTTCCGTAATGGAAGGTGACCCGCATAAGTTGTTGGAAGGTATGGCAATTGCAGCATTTGCAATCGGCGCTGACGAAGGTTATATCTACGTTCGTGCAGAATATCCGCTTGCTATTAAACGTTTGAGAAAAGCAATTGCGGATGCTGAAGAAAAGCATTATCTCGGTAAAAATATTTTAGGTACTGATTTCTCATTCACACTTCATATTAAAGAGGGCGCAGGCGCATTTGTTTGCGGTGAAGAATCAGCACTTCTCGCTTCTATTGAAGGTGAAAGAGGTATGCCGAGACCGAAACCGCCATTCCCTGCAAACAAAGGTTTGTTCGGAAGACCTACATTGATTAACAACGTAGAAACTTTGGCAAACATCCCCGTTATTATGTTGAAGGGCGCTAAATGGTTCTCTTCAATGGGTACGGAAACTTCTAAGGGTACAAAGACCTTCGCTTTGACCGGTGAAGTTAACAACACGGGGCTTATCGAAGTTCCGATGGGAACAACTCTTAGAGAAATCGTATTTGATATCGGCGGCGGTATCAGAGGCGGTAAGAAGTTCAAGGCTGTTCAAATCGGCGGACCTTCAGGCGGTTGTTTGACAGAAGAACACTTAGACTTGCCGATGGATTACGAAAGTTTGACAAAAGCAGGTGCCATGGTTGGTTCAGGCGGTTTGGTAGTAATGAACGAAGATACTTGTATCGTTGAAGTTGCTCGTTTCTTTATGAACTTTACTCAAAACGAATCTTGCGGTAAGTGCGTTCCTTGCCGTGAAGGTACTAAGAACATGTTGAAAATCTTGAGAAAGATTGTAAACGGTCAAGGTACAATGGAAGATTTGGATAAATTGGAAGAATTGGCAGAAGCAGTAAAAGACGGCTCGCTTTGCGGCTTGGGCAAAACTGCTCCTAACCCTGTACTTTCAACTTTGAAATACTTCAGAGACGAATACATTGCTCACATTAAAGACAAGAAATGCCCCGCAGGCGTTTGCGCAGCAATGAAAACCATCACAATTCAAGAAGATTTGTGTAAAGGTTGTACAAAATGTGCAAGAACTTGTCCTGTTGGCGCAATCGAAGGAACAGTTAAAAATCCTCACAAGATTGACCAAAGCAAGTGTATTAAGTGCGGTTCCTGCTTAAATGCATGTCCGTTCAAGGCAATCAAACAGTCGTAATGAAAGCAAAGGAATAAGAAAATGAGTACATTATATATAAACGGAAAAGAATGTGAATTCACGGACGAACCGAATCTTCTCGAAGTAATCCGCAAAGCAGGCTTTGATGTACCGACATTCTGCTATCGTCCCGACCTCAAACCGTTCGGTTCATGCAGAATGTGCGTAGTCGAAGTTGAATATCCTAACGGCAGAGTTATGGTAAATTCATCCTGCACAATGCCTCCCGAAGCAGGCATTAAAGTCAGCACAAATACCGCAAGAGTCAGAAAAATCAGAAAAACTGTTTTGGAATTGCTCCTCGCAAACCACGACAGAGAATGTACGACTTGCGACAAATCAGGCAACTGCGATTTGCAAAAATACGCAGAAGAATACGGTATCAGACAAATCAGATATCCTAAATTGAAGCCTGAAGATATGAAAACTATTGACGATATGAATCCGTCAATCAAACGTGACCCCAACAAGTGTATTTTGTGCGGCGCTTGCGTAAGAGCGTGCCAAGAGTTCCAAGGTCACGCAGTATTGGGCTTTGCAAACCGTGGTTCAAAAACGGTTGTTCAACCTCTCAACGGCAAAAAACTTGCGGAAGTTGACTGTGTATTCTGCGGTCAATGTCAAGCAGTTTGCCCGACAGGCGCTTTGACAATCAAAACAAATACGGATGAAGTTTGGGATGTAATTAATGACAAAAACAAGAAGGTTGTAGTTCAAGTAGCACCTGCTGTTCGTGTTGCTATCGGCGAGATGTTCAATCTTCCCGTCGGTCAAAATTCAATCGGCAAAATTTATGCAGCGCTTAGAAAAATCGGTTTCGACCTTATTTTCGATACAAACTTCTCTGCTGATTTGACAATCCTCGAAGAAGCAACGGAATTTGTAGGCAGATTGACTAACGGCGGTGTTTTACCGTTATTCACATCTTGCTGCCCTGCATGGGTAAGATATTTGGAAACACAACATCCCGATATGCTTGCTCACTTGTCGACGTGTAAGTCACCGCAAGGTATGCTTTCTCCCGTTATGAAAGAATTGTTGCCGAAATACCACGAAGGCTATACAAAAGAAAATACGGTCGTTGTTTCAATTATGCCTTGTACCGCTAAAAAGTACGAAGCAAGACGCGAACAATTGATGCGTGACGGTAAGCCCGAAACCGATTACGTTTTGACAACAAAAGAATTTGGCAGAATGATTAAAGAAGCAGGTATCGACTTTAACGAACTTGAAGAAGAAAAGGCTGATTCACCGTTCGGTGAATATTCGGGTGCAGCAACAATCTTCGGTGCTTCCGGCGGTGTTGCCGAAGCGGCTGCAAGAACTGCTTACTACTATGTAACCGGCGAAAATATTGCAGATAACGACATCAAAGAAATGAGAGGCGTTGATGCAAATTCTCGTTCAAAAACAGTTGAACTTGATATCAAAGGAACTAAAGTCGGCGTAAGAGTCGTTTCTACTTTGGTTGAAGCTGAAAAAGCAATTCAAGAAATCAAAAAAGGAACAGCAAACTTCCAATTGCTCGAAGTTATGGCTTGCCCCGGCGGTTGTGTAAACGGCGGCGGTCAACCGACAAGTTGCTCAAATGCAAAAATTAAGGAAAAACGTGCAGAAGGTCTCTACACGGAAGACAAAAATCTCCCCGTAAGACGTTCCCACGAAAATCCCGATATCATTAAACTTTATGAAAATGACCTCGAAAAACCGGGTTCACATAAAGCACACGAACTTTTGCATACAACTTATGCGGATAAGTTCACAGGTTCATACAAAGACGTTAAATAACGATTTGTAGATAATAATAAAGCAGGCATCAAAAGTGCCTGCTTTTTATTGTGAAAAATTTGATTATCGTTTATCTTCCGTAAAAATATCTGCTTCTTTTGTTCATAATGAACTTTTGACGGTTTTGCAAGGCTTTTACGTTTTTATCGGAGAAGATTTCCTTTAACTGATTAACGGATTCGGTATTTGCCTTGTCGGGATTTTTCTTGATGAAATCGTTCAACAAGTCTTGACCGTCTTTGAAGCGCATTTGTCTTGTATAAATAGCCAAAATCTTTCTCAAAGCGCCTTCGTCTGACGGATATTGCGCCAAAATCTTTTTGTTATAAACAACTTGGTTATCGACATCTCCTGTTTTTTCGTAAACACGGACGATTCTGTTGTAGATATTTTTGTCTTTCGACATTGCTTCTGCTTGTTGATAGTTCAAGAGCGCTTTTGCGTAGTCTCCTTGTTCAAAAGCCAAATCGCCCAAATCAACATAGGCTGACGGGTGATTCTTTATTCTTTTTGCAATATCTTCAAGTTCGGTCTTTTTAGCGTTAAGAGCGGCTTGTTTTGAGACATTGTTGCTGCTGCTTGTGTAACCTTGATATAAAAGTCTTGCGGTTTTTCTATCTCTCGCGGAAAGATGTGCGACGGGAGTTTTTGTTCCCGTTGCCATAATATCCGATTGATTTGTACTGTGACCCATAATGCCGATTGAGTGACCGACTTCGTGGAGCATTGTGTGGTAAATCATTTCGTTAGACAACGGTTTTCCGTCAGGTCCTGTCGTGTTTATGACAATTGTGTTGCCGACAAGGTTTCCGTTTTCTATGTTATAACTGCAATGACCGCCTTCTTGAGCGTTGCCTGTTACCTTCATTTTGGAAAATTTAACAATATCGCTTGCGTCGTTTGTGTTTTCAACAAAGGTGAAGAACACGCTTCCGCCGATAGCAGACTGCCATTCGCCGTAAGCCCTTTTCATCATTGCTTTGTATTTTGAATTTTCTATGTAAACTCTGACGGTGCCTTTTTGTCTTGTGTATTTTTCACCGAGTCTGTATGCGTTTTTGAGATAGTGCGGTGCATTATCCAATTTATCAAGTTCGGACGACTTTTTGCTTGCAGTTGTTTTTGCAGTTGTGGTTTTTGTTGTTTTTGTTGTCTTTGATGCCGCAGTTTTGGTCGTTGAGGCTTTTTGAGTTGTTTGATTTTTGTTGTTTAAGTATGAATTTATCGCCTCAAGACCTTGTTTTGAATACGTTGCGGCTTGCGAGTTCGGGGCAATGCTGATTACCTTTTTGTACTCTTGCTTTGCAAGGTCGTATTTCTTTTCTTTAGTCAAAACTTGAGCATACATATAGTGGGCATTTGCATCGTTTTTGTTTAATGCAATTGCTTTTTGGAACATCACTTTCGCAGTTTGCATATTGCCTTTGTTGTAGGCGGTCATACCTGCGTCAAAATCAATGCTTGCAAACGCGGGAGTCGTAAGCATTGAAGATGTTAAAATCAATAAAAAATATTTGTTTAATAAAGCCTTCATGCGCTCATTGTAGCATTATTTGTTTTCTTTATCAAATAATTATAAAAAAAAAGCCCGATTATCTCGGACTCTTTTTGGGATTTTACGCTACTGTCTGTTTTGATTGTTTTTTAAATTTTTTCAAAAGTTTTTCATCTTTTTGGAAAATGAAAACGTATTCGTGTTTGAAGTTGTAGAAACCGCCGAACAACGCTCTGTATCTCCAAAGGTTTGCGGTTTTGCCTTTTGCTCTGTTGTTGCCTTGAATGTCTTTTACGATAACGGCTTTCGGAATAAAGCCCGTTTTTTCCATTCTTTGTTCGCAGAAGAAGGACAAAAATTCGCATTTGCTGTTTTTGTATTCGTCTCCGATGATGAGGGCTGCAAATCTTCCGTCTTCGAGCAAGTCGTATGCGTTTTTCGCAACTTTTTCAAACAAGTTGTAAAATTCTTCGGGTGACGAGCAGTTCGACAAGTCTTCTTTTCTGTCCGAAAAAGTGATAATGTCGTCATAAGGCGGGTGAAGAACTACGAATTGCGCTTTTTCTTTGCCCATAATTTCAAGACGTGCTTCGACTTTGTCTTTGATTTCTTCGGAAGCGGAATCGCCTGTGATTATGTTGACGTCAGTTACCAATTCTTTTGAAGTGAATTTTTCCGAAACGTGTTGTACAAGTTCTGGTTTCAATTCAACACCGATACATCTTCTGCCCATTTTTAAGGCTTGAATTGCCGATGTTCCCGAGCCGAAGAACATATCTAACACAACATCATTCTTCTTTGTAAATCTTTCAAAGAATTGTTCTGCAAGTTGCGGAATGTAGTTTCCGTGATATTCGTTTGAGTGTCTGTCTGATTTATCTCTTGACGGGAACAACCATAACGAATCTGTCAAAACATTGCCGTAATCTTTCCAGTTGTTTAAATCAATGTCGTTGTACGGCTTGCAATTCTTAATCGGATTAGCAGCAACTTTTAAGTCCGCTTTCTTTTTGGGCTTTTCTGCTATTTTAAGATTTACTGTTTCTTCTTTAAGTTTGGTGTTTGTGCGTCTTGCCATTCCAAATCTCCCCTATGCTGTTTTATAGGAAAAGTATATTGGAATTGGCTCTTTATTTTATCCTTTAAATTAAGTATTTTATTTGTTGGTCAAAAATTTGTTGAATACTTATTTGTTGTGTTTGAGTTCAACAAGTGTATCAACAAGCATCGGATCCCATTTTTCGCTTGCTTCTTCTTTCATAATTTCCAATGCTTTGTCGACCGACATTGCTTTTCTGTAACTTCTTTCGGTCGTTAAAGCACAATATGCGTCCGCAATTGCGATAATTCTGGAGCCGAGCGGAATGCTTTGTCCGCTGAGACCTTCTCGTCCCGTGCCGTTCCAACGTTCTTTGTGATAGTGGATATAGGGAATAACTTCCGCCATAAAGTTGATACTCATGAGCAAGTTTACGCCGATATTCGGGTGATTGTACAATTTTGCCCATTCTTCTTTTGTAAGAGTACCCTTTTTGTCGAAAATTTCGACAGGAAGTGTGATTTTGCCGATATTTCTGAGTAATGCGGCATAATATACCAAATCTTTTGTTTTTTCGTTTAAGCCCAAAGCCGTACAAATTTCTACCGAAAGTTCCGCAACGGCTCTTGAATAGTCTTGTCTGAAGTGGCTTCTGGAATCAACCGCGCGAGCAAGGTTTTCAACAAAGGCTTGTTGTTCGTCACCCAAATCTCCGATTAATGCCGTAATTTCGGCTCTCAAGTGCTGCAAGTCGGCAACATCTGCTTCAGGGTCGTTAATTAACTCTTCCGCTTCTTCCGCTTCTTTTTGGAATGCCATTGATGTTGCAAACAAATCTGCCGTGATTTCGCACATATTGACGAAATTCGGGTCTAATTCCTTTTCTTCATAATTTTGGATAACGATAACACCTACGCAGTCCAAAGAACTCTTCATCGGAACCGATAAGCAATATACCGCTTTGTCTTCGCCGATTTCTTTAATCGGTTTTAAATCTTTGATTTCATTGGCATTTAATTCGATTGTTTTGCGATTTTTGTATGCTTGCATTGCGATAGAATCGTCGTCGAATTTGTAGCCGATGTTCTTTTCGTATAAGTCGCCTTTGGTTTTTACAGAGGTTCCGACAAGGATTAAATCATGATTGTTGTCGGTAAATCCGCCTGCGTTGTCTTTTGTAAGATAAATATGGCAAGCATCTACGGCTGACATCTCTTTAATTGTTTTGGCAATTGAGTTGTAAATTATGTAGTCTTCTTTGCTGTTGAAACCTAAAATGGTAAGCGTTTTGTCTTTTGAGTAAATCGAAATCAATTCGCTTAACTGGTTCTTTAAACCTTCGACTTTGTCCGTTTCTTTTTCGCTGATTTTCTTTGCCAAGTCATCAGAAATCAAATGTTCCGATAAAAAATCACCTAAGTTTAATGCAAAAATTTCTTCTAACGGATCCGAGTCTATCAAATCGGCGCTTTGTGAAAATAATGATACGCCTTCTTCTTTTTTGTCTTCTGCCATGTGTGGTTTCTCTATTGTTTTATCATACATTCGCAACTTTGCGAAAATCTCTCCTTTTCTATTTTCGACACAAACATTTGAAACTTTCATCGTTTTTACAAAAATTAATACAAACGGAGGAGATAGAAAACATGGTTAACCTACATGTGGATTTAAAAAGGACGGTTATTATCAAAAAAACAATATTAACTAATGTAACAAAGACGTATTGTTTGTTAAAGAAAAGTGTAAAAAAGACGATAGATATAGAGTAAGGATGATGTGTAAGAATGATTAACTTTCAACCGATATCAGTAACAAATTCAGTAATGGCGGCGGCTAACGTTCAATCAGCAAGCAGAAATGCTGCACAAGCCCAACCCCAAACTACTGCACCGGTTGTTGATTTTTCAAGATACACATCTTCTGCAAACTCAACTGCTGCTATGAAAGCACAAATTGCAGCATCAGATATTAACTTTAACCAAGGTTTTTACAACAACATTCAATACCTCAACGCTCAAGCATCATTGGGCATTCACAAACAAGTTGACGGTAAAATCTTCGTTGCGGCTGACGTTTTCTCACAAAATCCGCAAGTTAACCGTGAAGTCGGTTCTTCTCTTATGAGCAGACTCAACGATATTGACAACATTGCAAAAGACAGAAACGGCGGTTCACAATCACTTCTCTATACGAGAACAAATTCAGAGAAGAAAAATTCTCAAAGACAATCTGTATTCCAATCATCAGGAAGCAAATTACAGAATGTTTACGCATAGTTTTTAATTTCTTACAATTCTTACAAACTTACATTTCTTACATTCTTACTTACAATCAAGATGGCCAAGGTCATCTTTTTTTTTCACTTGTTCTTTTAAATAATATTTTATGTTAAAATCAAAAACGTAGAGAATAAAAGGAATACAGAATGAAAGACATCCCGTCATACAAAACAGCGTGCGCTATCGCGAGCGTTTTGGACGATAAATTAGGTAAAGACATCACAATTTTGAACATTTCACAAGTTTCCGTTCTTGCTGATTACTTTGTGATTTGTTCTGCGGATACTCCGACTCAAGTTAAGGCTTTGACGGAATATGTTCGTGACAGAGTAAAAAAATGGTTCGACAGAATTCCTATCGGGGAAGAAAACGACCTTAAAAACCGTTGGAATTTGTTGGATTACGGCGATGTTATCGTTCATGTTTTACACAAAGAAGAACGTGAAACTTACGCAATCGAAAAATTCTGGAACCACGCTCTTGTTGTTAAACAAGAAGAATGGCAAAAAACAGCGAAAGAATTTTCGGAATATCAATAAAATTAAAGGGGCTGCGCGCCCCTTTTTTATTTCTTACATTTTGTGTTTTGTTCAATTAAAGCGAGTCGGCAATTCTTGAAACGCAAGCCTGTTGGCTTCTTGTCCAATCGCGGTATGAAAGTCTCATAACGCGCATTCCCGAACGTTCAATGATTAATTGTTTCTTTATCGGAGAAACATTTGTTTTTTCCTCGTCGGCAACCCCGTCACATTCGATTACGATTGAGTTTCCGTTTTTATCCGAAACGAGCAGGTCGCATTTAAAGCCTGCCGATTCATAACCGCCTTTTACGTCAAATCCTTGATTTTCAAGAACTTCTGCCACTTCTCTTTCAAAATCGTTGTTGAAAGTGCTTACATAACCGTTTGTTTCGACGAGTTTTCGTTTTTCTTCGTAGGTTTTGATGTGTTCAATATAATTGTGCATCAAGCCTGCGGGAATATCGTCGGGATTCTTCGACAGGAATGAAATACATTGCTTTTTCGCACGGGTTACTGCAACGTTGAACAAGTTCGGTTTTTGCAAGAATGCCAAACTTTGTGCAAAACTGTTATCTGCAATTGCCCAAGACATGATGATAATGTCTCTTTCGTCCCCTTGGAAGGTGTGTGCCGTACCGACATCAATCATGTGTCTTTGCAAAGTTGCGTCGGAGAATGATTTCATAAGAGATTTTTTAATCATTTCGACTTGACTTCTGAACGGCGAAATTATACCGATTGTGACGAATTTATGCTTTTTGTCTTTGGCAGCTTCCGCTTCGTCGCGGATGATAATTTCGTGCAATTTTTCAATAACCGCTTCAATTTCGGGAATGTTTCTCGTTGCTTCGCCGTCGACTTTGCCGAGAGGAACTCTGTTGAGTTCAAGGACTTTTAAAGAATCGTCGTTTCTCGTCATAATTCTGAGTCCGCCGCCGTAAAACTCTTTGTTGCTAAAGTCGATAATCGGGGGCAAACTTCTGAAATGCTCGTCGAGCAAAACAGGGGTCATACAGTAATATCCCGCCAAATCGAACATCGAGTTCGTTCTGAAACGCCACATAAGACGATATTTGTCGGGGATATCGTATTGGCTGAGGAAGGATTGTTCTTTTGCGTTTTCAAGGAATGATAAGTGCGGCAACTGCTTGTCGTCACCTACAATTACGGCTTTTTTCGCTCTGAACAAAATCGGCATACAACTTGCGATATCGCATTGAGAAGCTTCGTCAATGATTGCGACGTCGAACAGTCCGGGTTTCATAGGCAAAGAGCCTGAAACCGCGTAAGTCGTAACACATTGGCAGGGGAAGGCTTCCAAAAGCGGCTTGAAGTCTTCTTCTTCAAGCAATCTGTTTTGGAGGTTTTTCTTTCTTTCGACCAACGCTTTTGTGTGAACGTACAATCTTTGGCGTTTTACTCTGTCGCGAAGAAGTCCTTTTAAAGATTCACGTCTGATATTTTTTAAAATATCTATCGCCAAAGTCTTTTGTTTCTTTTGAAGTTTGTGAATTTGGTCGGTAAGTTCCGTAATGTTGCCGAGTTTGTATATGTCGGCTTCAATCTTTGCGGCTTTCGCGTCGAGTTCTCGTCCGACAAGTTCTTTTCTTATTTGAGTAAGATTTTCCCAGTCGGGTTCAAATTCTACGAGTTTCAAGATTTTTCTGAGTTTGAAACAGTTCGATTTGAGTGAGAATTGGTTGAAGAAACTCGGTTTTTCGATTGCCTCTTCAATTTTATCGAGCAATTCTTTTACTTCGTCGACTTCGTTAACGTTCAATTTTTTGGTTACAAATATCGGCTTTTCGTCGAGTTTTAAAGCCTTTTCTTCCAAAATATCGTGCCATTGTTCTTCAAGTGCAATAATTTTATCGCATTTGCTTTTGCAATCGTTTATTTTTGCGTGCAAAGCCCGCATATCGTCGACAGAGGTCAACATTGCGCTTTCAAAACCTGTATCCAAGTCGATTTTGTTAGAGATAAGGTTTTGCAATTTTGCCGAAAGTTCTCTTTGGTAGTTCATTCTTCCCGCGCGAATTGCTAAATATGGCGCACCGAGAGCGTTCAATCTGTCTGCAATAACGTCGGTTGCTTTATCCATTCTGGAGGCAACAAGTACGGTCTTTCCGTTTGCAACGAGGTGGCAGACCAAATTTACAATGGTTTGAGATTTACCTGTTCCCGGGGGGCCTGAAACCGCTACAAGGGAATTTGTTTCAAGATTTCTCAATACGTCCTCTTGAGAATCGCTCAAAGACAACGGAGTTACGGGGCAGAATTTCTCTTCCTGTTCCGTAAGCATTCTTTCGGGAATTTTTCCTTTCGGAGTTGCATACTCTTCGTTGATAACGTTCAAAACTGTTTCTCTGAAAATACCGCCCGGCATTTCGGCAATCTGCATAAGTTCGTGCAAAACACCTGCCGTTACGTCAGGACGCTTTGTCAAAATCAATGCGCTTTGATTTGTGATAGCGACTTTGTCGATTTTTGTTTTGATTTTTGTTTTGTGGTCGGAATCTTCATCATCATCCGAACTTGTCATATCTTCGCTTGTACCCGAACCCGATGCAATTCCCGAAGAATCTTCAATCACGTCATCTTCGTGGTTAAGTTTAACTTCAATGTCGGGAATGAGTGATTTTAAGGTTGTTATGAAGATTTGAAGCCCCTCTTCCGTCAACGGCAGAGGCGGAACTACGTCCAAAATGCCTTCAAGCATTTGTTCTGTTTCTTCTTCGTCATCACTTTTTGCCATAAGTGCAGTTAAAGCACCCGTGTTGACGGACAGAACTTCGTCTTGCAATGTGCATTTTATACTCAAGCCGTCTCTTTCGAGTTTGCAGGGCATATACAATAACGGGGTCAAAAATTCGTTGTATTTGCGGCTTTTACTATTTTTTCCCGCAAGGAAAAGATAACCGTAAATAAGATATTTGTCCTTTTGACCGTTTTCGGATTGAATCATCAATTCCGTGATATTGCTGCTTGAGCCGTCCAAGTATAACGGTGTGTCAAATTCCGTAAAAAGTCTTTCCGTCATTTGTGCGGAAGATTTTTTCGCTTTCGGGTCGCTGTTTAAAAGATGACCTTCGTTAAGAAAAATCCATTTGTTGTCTTTGTCTTGTCTTAAATTACGAAAGGTTGAACTTTTGACTTCTTCTCTTACGCAATCGTGCAAGTACAAACTTAATCTTCTTACAAATGTATTATGAAATGCCGAATTAAGCATTTTTGTCGCTTCTTGAAGCATATTTGTTCCTCAATTTTGTAATCTGTGGGCAAAATTATACCCATAATGATTTTAAAGCACTCTTGAGGGTAGATAAATCAAACGAAAAAATGATTTTATGCAAAATTCCGATATATCCTGCGTGATTAAATCGTTTTTCAAAAACTTTTTTGTTTGATGTGATGAATTTCCACATCTCAAATCGGATTAAAAGGTTGTTTTTTATATAATTCTTTTGGGTTTTTGCGGTTAAATATTTTTTGTTTCCCAAAACTTTATTTGCTTCGGAATAATTGCTTTCGTGTCTGCGATAAGCGTACAAGGGCGCGTCGATAACTGCGCTTGAACCAATAAGATGTGCGAACGAAAAAACGAATTTGTCTGCCGTAATTTGGATTTTTTCGGGATTTTTTAAATTCAATAAGAACTCACAAACGGATTTTCTTATTACGGCAGAGGTCGAAGGCGACCAATGCCAAGTTGCAAACGGGTGTTTTTTATTGTCTAAAAATTTCACTTCAAAATCTTTGTTTTCAAATTCCGACGAAAACATTTCGGGTGAAAATTTAGTATTTTCGCTAAAATCAGAAAGTTTCACAAACGGACAGTCTGCGGATTTTAAAGAGTGAATTGTGTTGTTTTCGTCAATCTCGATTTGTCTTGACGTTGTCATTGCTACAACTGTCGAAAGATGGGTTTTTATATGTGCTGCGGCAAAATCCGTGAATAACACGTCATCTCCGTCAGTTAGCGTTACAAATTCGCCCTCTGAGACTTTCAGACCTTCGATAAAAGATGCAAGTTGTCCGAGATTTTTCTTGTTTTTGATTATTTTTACGGTTATATCCTGATTTTCTTTTGCGAATTGTTCAACGATATTTTGGCTCTTGTCCGTCGAACAATCATTCACAACAACGATTTCTTTGTTTAAATAGGTCTGTTCTTTTATGCTCAAAAGGCACTCTCTTATGAAGAGTGCCTTGTTGAAACAAGTGACAATAAATGATATTTTCGGTGTTTGAAATTCAACCGCCAACGTCATTTCCTTTACTGTTTTACTGCCTTTTGGATTCTCTTTTTGACTTTGTCTTTTCCGAGAATTTCAAGGATACCGCACATATCGGCACCGCGAGTTCTGCCCGTAACGGCTGCTCTGATGGCCCACATTGTAAGTTTCGGCTTGATGCCTTGTTCTTTGAAGTAGCCTCTGAATTCTTCAAGAATTTCGTGGAGATTGTTGAAGTCCCAACCGTCAATTCTGTTCAAAACTTCTTTCAAAACTGTTTGAGAAGTTTCCGTATCCAAAACCGTTTCTTGAACTTCCTTATCGACTTCGGGATATTCGCCGAAGAAGTATGCCACGTCGTTTGTGATGTCTGATAACAACGTCAACGGTTCTCTCGTGATTTCAACCATTTTGAGGTATTGTTCTTCGGTAAGTTCATTCAAATCATATTGCTTGAGATAGGGCTTCAATCTTTCCGCAAGGTCTTTGAGTTCAAGTTTTTTGATGTATTGGCTGTTCATCCAGTTCAATTTGTCGTATTCAAAAATTGAGTTTGAAGATGAAACTTCGTGAATTCTGAAGTCTGCCGCAATTTCGTCAACAGTCTTAATTTCGTTTCCGTCTGACGGAGACCAGCCGAGAAGTGCTACGAAGTTGATAAGAGCGTCGGTTAAGTAACCTTTTTCAACAAATTCGCTGACTGCCGTTGCGCCATGACGTTTTGAAAGTTTGCTTCTGTCTGGTGCCAAAATCATACCTAAGTGACCGAATTTCGGTACTTCTGCACCCAATGCTTCGTAAATTAAAATTTGTTTGAAGGTGTTGGAAATGTGGTCTTCCCCTCTGATAACCGTGTTGATTTTCATAAGCATATCGTCGATAACAACTGCGAAGTTGTAAGTAGGTGTGCCGTTTGACTTCATGATTACAAAGTCACCGATAAGGCTTGTATCTTGGTGCAAATCACCTTTTACAAGGTCTTCAAAATGAAGCATGTTTGTATCGTGGAATGCTTTTTGTGCTTTTTCGATTGAAAAACGGATTGCGGGTTTTCTGCCTTCTGCTCTCAATTTAGCCTTTTCTTCTTCTGTTAAGTTTTGGCATTTCTTTGAATAAACGTATGCTTGTTTATTCTTTGTTGCTTCTTCTTTTTCTGCTTCAAGTTCTTCGGGTGTGCAGAAACATTCGTAAGCAAAACCTGCATCCAACAATTTTTGTGCATATTTCGGGTAGATATCAAATCTTTCCGATTGAGTATAAGGACCGTAAGGACCGCCTACATCCGGACCTTCATCCCAGTTTAAGCCCAATGCTTTCAAACTGTCGAAGATGTTGTCGATGTATTCTTGGCTCGTTCTTTCGGCATCGGTGTCTTCAATTCTTAAAACGAATTTTCCGCCTGTTTTCTTTGCATATAAATAATTAAAAAGTGCTGTTCTTGCCGTTCCGACGTGGAGATTTCCGCTCGGTGACGGTGCTATTCTTACTCTGATTTCTTCCATTTTAATTTCTCCGTTAAATGTACTTTCATTTTACAACGAAAAAATTACTATTCAACGATTTTAACAAATACTTCATGTTCGTCAGAAACATTGGTTTTTTAGGTATTTTGCATGAAATGCTTGAAATTATATTTTTAGTAAGTATCATAATTACTACAACACGACTATTAATACAATAAAGGAAATAAATAATGTCGATTAACTTAAAAAACAAAAAAGATATCGTTAAAAAGTTCGGTAAAACAGAACAAGATACAGGTTCAACAGAAGTTCAAATCGCTCTTTTGACAGAAAAAATCAACGAACTTACGGAACACCTCAAAGCTAATCCGAAAGATTTCGGCGGCAGACGTGGTTTGCTTATGATGGTTGGTCACAGAAAGAGCCTTCTCGCATACCTCAAAGACAAAGATCTTACAGGTTACAGAGAACTTTTGAAAAAGCTCAATTTAAGAGGCTAATATCGAATTTTTTAATAAACTAAATCAACCTCGACGACTCGTTCTGTAAGGGAATTGTAGTCGGCGGGTCTGTTTTAGTAGATAAACAAAGGAAAGAATAATAATGAGTTCAAAGAAATACTTATTTACATCGGAATCTGTCACGGAAGGACATCCTGACAAAGTTTGCGACCAAATTTCCGATGCAATTTTGGATAATTTTTTGGTTAAATATCCTCAAGCCAGAGTTGCTGCGGAAACTACCGTAACAACGGGCATGGCTCTTGTTTGCGGTGAAATTACGGCGGATTGCTATGTTGATATTCCGCACATTGTCAGAGAAACAATTAAAAATATCGGATATATCGGCGAATCGTCAGGCGGATTTGATGCAAATACCTGCGCGGTTCTTTCGAGCATTGATGAACAATCTCCCGATATTGCAGGCGGTGTAAATAAGGCTCTTGAAAGCAGAGACGACCATGCTCATACTTCCTCGACCGAAACCGAAAATATCGGCGCAGGCGACCAAGGTATTATGTTCGGCTTTGCTTGCAACGAAACTCCCGAACTTATGCCGTTGCCTATCAGCCTTGCTCACAAACTTTCAAAACGTCTTGCAGACGTTAGAAAACAAGGCATTGTAAACTATTTGAGACCCGACGGTAAGTCTCAGGTTACTGTCGAATACGAAGATAACAAACCCGTAAGAATTGAAACGGTTGTTATTTCGACTCAGCATGCTCCCGTTATCAACGGAGAAGAGGATAACGAAAAAGTTCAGGAAATTATCAGAAAAGATATGATAGAACTCGTTATAAAACCTGTATTTGCAAACAGCACATTGAATATTGACGAAAACACCAAGATTTTGGTGAACCCGTCAGGCAGATTTGTTGTCGGCGGACCGCAAGGTGATGCAGGTCTTACGGGCAGAAAAATTATCGTCGACACATACGGCGGATATTCTCGTCACGGCGGCGGCGCATTCAGCGGAAAAGATCCTACAAAGGTTGACCGTTCTGCTGCTTATGCTGCAAGATATGTTGCAAAAAATATCGTTGCGGCAGGACTTGCCGACAAGTGCGAAATCGAACTCGGATTTGCTATCGGTGTTGCGAAACCTGTTTCAATTATGGTTGAGACATTCGGTACGGGAAAAATTTCTGACGATGAAATTATGCAATTAATCGACAAGAATTTCGATTTGAGACCTTATGCGATTATCAATCAATTTGATTTAAGAAACTTGCCGAAGAAAAACGGCGGCAAATTCTACCAATTGTTGGCAGCATACGGTCACATGGGACGTACGGATATTGACGTTCCTTGGGAAAAAACAGATAAGGCTGAATCTCTCAGAAAACAAGCGAACTTATAATTCGGAGTTAATAACATGCAGACAACTGATGAAAAAACAAATATGATGACGGGAGCAAGAATACTTCTCGAATGCCTTAAAAAAGAAGGTGTTGACGAAGTTTTCGGTTATCCCGGAGGATCTATATTAAATTTATACGATGCGCTTTATGAATTTAAAGACATCAAACACTATCTTGTTCGTCACGAACAAGCGGCAATCCACGCGGCAGAAGGTTATTCAAGAGCGTCGGGAAAACCGGGTGTTGCTTTTGTAACTTCAGGTCCCGGGGCTTGTAATGCCATTACAGGTATTGCAAACGCTTATTATGACGGCTATCCGATAGTTGTATTTACAGGTCAGGTAAGTTTGAACTTAATCGGAAACGATGCGTTCCAAGAGGCTGATATCGTCGGTATCACCCGTTCTTGCTGTAAGCACAATTATTTGGTTAAAGACGTAAGACAATTGCCTCATATTATCAAAGAAGCATTTTACATTGCGACAACAGGAAAACCCGGTCCTGTCGTAATCGACTTGCCGAAAAACATTTTGACTTCAAAAGCGGAATTTGAATGGCCCGAAAAGGTTAAACTTCCGGGATACAATCCGACTTACGACGGTCACCCGAAACAAATTTCGAGAGCATTACAACTTTTGTGCAATGCTAAAAAGCCTGTCATCATTGCAGGTGGCGGTATTGTTCATTCAAATGCACATAAAGAACTCGAAAAACTCGCAAACGACCTTCATGTTCCCGTAACGAATACCTTGATGGGTATCGGAACATTCCCGAAAGATAATCCGTTATCATTGGGCATGATGGGTATGCACGGTGAATATGTTGCAAACCATTCCGTTAACGATTGCGACGTTCTTTGTGCAATCGGTGTCAGATTTAGCGACAGAATCACGGGTAATGTTAAAAAATTCGCGCCTGATGCGCAAATTATTCATATTGATATCGACCCTTGTTCAATTTCAAAGAACGTAAGAGTTGATATTCCTATCGTTGGTGACGCAAAGAGCGTTATTTCGGCGATGTTGAATGAATTTGAAGAACAAAAGTATGACATCAATATCGAAGCAAAAGACAAATGGTTCTTGGAAATTCAGGAAAGAAAGAAACTTGAACCTCCGAAGTCGGCTGATACCGGCTTGTTGAACCCTGTTGATGTTATTCATGATATCAATCACGTTACGAGAAATATGGACGCGATTATTTGTACAGAAGTCGGTCAGCACCAAATGTGGACGGCTCAATTGTACAATTTCAAACGTCCGAGACAGTTGATAACTTCAGGCGGCTTGGGTACTATGGGCTTCGGCTTCCCTGCTGCAATGGGTGCAAGTGTTGCTAAAAAAGACCATGTTGTAATTAACGTTGCGGGTGACGGCAGTATTCAGATGAATATTCAAGAACTTGCTACATGCGTAGATTACAATATCCCTGTAATCGTTGCGATTATCAACAACGGTTGGCTCGGCATGGTTCGTCAATGGCAAGAGCGAATTTTCCACAAACATTATTCGCAAACTAAAATTTCTTCTCCCGATTATGTAAAATTGGCTGAAGCGTATGGCGCATTAGGCTTTATGGTCGATAAGGAAGAAGATGTAATTCCTACTCTTAAAAAAGCGATTGAGGCGAGAAGACCGACGCTTATAGATTTCAGAGTAGAACCTTTTGAAATGGTATATCCGTGGGTATTGGCAGGTGAACCTCTTAGCAATGTTCTTATGTCGAATGACTCCCCCGTTGAAGAGTAAAGGTAATTAATCATGATACATACAATTTCAGTTTTGGTAAGAAACGAAGCAGGTGTACTTTCGAGAATAAGCGATTTATTCAGCGGCCGCGGTTACAACATTGAGAGTTTGACCGTTGCTCCGACTTTGGATACGGATTATTCACGAGTAACCATTGTTACAAACGGTGATGACAAAGTTATCGAACAAATTACAAAACAACTCAACAGACTTATCCCGACCATCAAGGTTATGGATTTGCCCGTTGCAGATTGTATTGAGCGCGAATTCATTATGTGCAAAGTTTGCGCGAGAGATGAACACCGTTCCGAAATTTTGCGTATCGCAGAAATTTTCAACGCGAAAATTATTGACGTAACGCATCGTTCTTATACTTTGCAGGCATTGGGCGACGAAAGACAAATCCGCTCCTTGATTGAACTTCTCAGACCAATCGGTATCAGAGAACTTGTTCGATCTGGTAAGGTTGTTATTTCGAGAGAAAACCAATTCCAAAACATTAAAAACCTTCAAGAATAATCTTGAAGGTTTTTTATTTGCAAAGATCGTCCATATATTCGGGGTAATAATCTTTTGCCCAAGGGTAAATTTCGGTTATTTTTTGCTTTAAATCCTCGAATTGTTCCTTCGTAACCTTTTTATTCCTTGTGTATTTTACGACAATTTCTTCGTTGTCAAGTTCGTAGGGTGTTTCTTCCCGTGAGAAATTTTGCCCGAAGCCTTCTTTATTTGCAAGCATTTCGTGGATTTTAAAGAGGATTTTGTTATCTTCCGCTCTGCCGTATGATTGCAAAGGCTCTGTTGTATAGATTTCATCAGCGTTAACGATTTCGATAAATCCCCATTTGCCCGTGACAATTGCTTCCGTGTCGATTAGGGGAGGAAAAATTCCCGCTAAGAAATACTTGTGTTCTTCTCCGTTTTGAAATAACAAATGCGGATTGAAACTCTTGTTTTCAAAAGCCCAGATGCTGTATTGAAACTTCGGATTTTCTTCAAGTTTGCTTCGCAAATCGCTTTCAATTTCCTTTAAAATATCTTCGTTTTGAGGTTCATAAGGCTTGAAAAAGCAGTTTGAAACAAGCATTTTTGAAAGGGTAGGCTTGTCGTTAAACGTGTATAAAAAGTTGAAGCCGAAAATTAAAACAATCGCGATGATTGTTCTTTTCTTGAGTTTGTTATCTTCAATGGTCGAGAGTAAATTTTGAATTGCCGCAATTATGAAGCAGGTTAGCCAAAATGCGAAAACCAACGCGTGGTCTACGCAGATTACATTTGTTGCATTGAAAACAAAAACAAATGTCAGCATGTTAATCAGCGAAAAAATCATAAACTGTGACTTTTGGGGATTTCTTGACGCAAAATGTGCAGCCCAAAACATTAAAGCAACAATCGGTAAACTCAAATATGAGATTAGATAATCAAGATTTTGTTTTAAGGGGACTTTGTAGCCGTCAAAAATCTTTCTGTAATTTTCGTCAAAGAAATTCAAAAATACGTTGTGCTGACAGATTGCAATGAGGGCGAAAAATATCCCCCCGATTACCGCCGTATTTTTTAAGGTGTTTAGCATTGTCGATTTTTTTTGCTCGATGGAAAGATTTGTTTTGTCCGCGGCAACGTTAGCAAATTCATAGATTACGACCGAAATAAGGTATGAAATTACAACGAAAATCAGCCATCTTCTAAATACAAAAGCGAGATAGAATATTAACGCGATTGCGAATAGAATTTTTGGCGAAACGTTTTGTGAAAGTTTGTTTTTACAGGTGATAAGAAGTCCTGCCGCAAACAGTCCGACAGAAAGAATATCGGGGTATCCGAGCGCCGTTGTGTACCAAAAAACAGGAGTTGACATAAGCAAAAACAACGTTATGTACGGTGTCGTTTTTTCTGTGTTTTTGTTGATATAAGCCAAAATAAACGCGAATGCGGGCAGATAACAAAGAAAAAATATTCCCAGAATATACGATTTGTATGCCTCTTTTCCGATTAGATAAAACGGCTTCAGATAGAGTGCGGGCAGATAATTTCTTGTATCTGTTTGAATACTTGTGAAAAGGGTTTTAACAATTTCCGAAAGGGAATGAATTTCGTTAAAAGATACATATTGCTGGTAAAAAATCATTGCGGTTTCGCAGATGAAATTTTGGGAATACAAATACCACGTTAAAAATAAAACGCCGAAAACTATCAGTATTACAGTCGGAACGATGTATTTTTTGCAAAAATCAGCCATAAATATCCCTTTTAAGCAATGATATCGGATTTTTGTGATTTTATCAAGAGAAGATTTTGACTTGATTGTGATAAAATCGTATAATCGACAAGGAGAAACGGCGATAAATGCGGTATAAATTTTGTCATCAACTGAAAAACAATATATTTTTTGCCAATAATGAAATAATCCATTGCTGCGCAGGTTCGGAGTCCATTGCGCCAAAATTCAGAAGTAATTATTTTGGTGAAATTTTCAGCGGTGAAGAATTGATTAAAGAAAAGGTTGAGGCTCAAAATCGCGCAAAATCGGGCATGTTACCGTTTCCGTCCTGCAAAAATTGTTTTTCGTACGAGGAAAACGACTGGGATGATGACTGTTCAATAAAGGATATTTCTATTTCTCATTGGACTGCCTGCAATTGCAATTGTTTTTATTGCTATTCGGCAAAGGATAAAGAGTATTTTAACAGTAGAAAACCTTATGATTTGTTGCCTGTTTTGGAAAATATCAAATCCGTCATAAGTCCTGATTGCAAAGTCAGATTTATTGGCGGAGATGTCGCAATGCTCAAGGAGTTTGACGACTTGATAAAATTTTTCTCGGATTTGGGTGTGAAAGATTTTTATGTTCCGACATCGGGGATAAAATTTCTCAATGTTCTGGAAAACCTGTTGTCTAAAGGACTTGCAAGGGCGATTATTTCTTTGGATGCAGGTGATAGAGAGACTTACAAAAAAATAAAACAAGTCGATTGTTTTGAAAAAGTTGTTGAAAATATGCAAAAATACGTTGCGGCTGCAAAGGTCGGCGGGGCGGTTTTTGAAGCAAAATATATTATTATACCGAAGGTGAATGATACATTTGAACAGGTTCAAAAATGGCTCGATTTGTGTGTTTCAATGGGAATTAAAAATGTCGGTATGGATTTTGAAACCAATTATTTGGTGAATTGCCCCGATAAAATTCCCGATAATGCCGTTAAATTAGAGGAATTTGTTGAAAAGACCGCGTCGGAAAACGGCATGAAATATTGTAGATTTACCTATCTTTCACAGTTGGTTCACGGCTTGGAAAACGGTTTGTACAGATTTGCGGGTGAAAATGAAGTATAAATTTTGCGAACAATTACAGAAAAGTATTTATCTCGGGTATGATACGTTGATTCATTGTTGTACGTGCGATGATGACAGATCGCCGACTTTTGTCCATTATTACAAGGGACAAAGGGTAAATTGGCGCGCCGTTGCAGATGAAAAACTGAGATTGCAGGAGGAAGCGAAGAAGGGGAAAATCCCGTTTTCGGCTTGTGAAAATTGCCATTTTTTGAAAGAAAAAGAATGGGATGACGGCGGATATATTAATGAAATTACGGTTGCTCATTGGACTAAGTGTAATTGCAATTGCTTTTATTGTTTTACTGCGAGGTCAAAGGAAAATTTCAATACCCGCAGACATTATCAATTGATGCCTTTGCTGAAAGATATGCAGGAAACGGGTATTTTGAGATTTGACGGTATTGTAAGATTTCTTGGCGGAGATGTCGCAATGCTTGATGAACTTGAAGATTTCATAAGATTTTTCATTGATAACGGAGAGAAAAAGATTTATATTCCGACATCGGGGATAAAGTTTTTGCCGATAGTAGAAGAGGTTTTAGAGCGCGGAATAGGAGAGGTAATTATTTCTCCCGATAGCGGAAACAGAGAACTTTATAAGAAGATAAAAAGGGTTGATGCTTATGATGCCGTCAGGGAAAATATCCGCAAATATGCTGCGGCAGCAAAGCGTGGCGGCTCAATGTTCAGATCGAAGTATATAGTTTTGCCGTTTATAAACGATACGAAAGAGGCTGTTGACGAATGGCTGAACGAGTGTGTTGAGTTGGGGGTAGAAAATATTGCCGACGATACCGAGGAAAACTTCATTTATAAATACTCAAAAAGTATACCCGAAAACCTGCCTAAAATAATGGATTATATCCACGAAAGAGCGGAAGAATTGGGCTTGCGTGCCGATAGATTCAGATACGGATATCAGTTGTTTTATGAACTTGAAAACGGCATTTCAAAAGTGGCAAAAAGCAAGGCTATTTGTGGAAAACAGAAGAAATTTGTTGAGGATTTGTTAAAAAGATAGAAGAAAAATTGACAAAGATATTGAAAAATTTTTATGGTTGTTATAAGATTTTAATACCAAGCCGAAGTGGCGAAATTGGTAGACGCATCAGACTCAAAATCTGACGCAGCTCACACTGTGTGCCGGTTCGAGTCCGGCCTTCGGCACCATTAAACAAACAAAAGACCTCATTCGCCGAGGTCTTTTTTATTGCGAAAAATCGGTGAAATGACATTTTGTTGTCACCCTGAAGTTGTTTTTGGGTTTTGACCTAACGAAAAATGTAAATAAAGTGCAAGTGAGAGATGGTCATTTAATCGCTAAAGCCTAAATATAACAACAAATTTTTTCATATTTCTATTCAATCAAGGTTTTGTTAGTTTTTTGTTTGGAAAAATATTAAGGGTTATAAATAAAAAAGAAAAATTGAAAAGATATTCGGAGTAATATCTTTATCGAAAAGTATAGAGTTATCAAAGGAAGGACTCGCTTTCCCTTCATCTGACGGACTGTAAAACAGTCGGTCGGGTATAGCCGCGAGATTTTCTATACATCATTGATAACCCTATATGTTAATTCTGACAGGTTTTCGACAAAAGTCAATACGGCAAAACCTGTCGTCTGTCCGTTTTTGTCGTAATACGTTGTTGTGCAAAGTGCAAAATTTGCGGTTAAAAACAGAGTTAAAACGGTCAAGAATAATTTTTTCATATATTCTCCAATTGCTTTGGTCTGTATAACTATGATTTTCAATGTTTAAAGGGAGGTAAGGCTCGCTTGTATTTGTAATAAATAAAGGAGTTTTTTAAAAACGAGCCTTGAATTTTATCGCAATTAGTCTTTGATTTCCTCGAATTTTGCCAGCATTGTGGGATTATTTTTTGTAAGTTTTTTGATTGTCAAATCTTCCAGTTTGTCATTTGCAAGGCGCAAATTATTTTCTGATGACAATAAATTCTCTTTGATTTTTTGCAAATGGTTTATCGATTTGTCAATTTCGTCGATTGCCGCCTTAAATTGTTTGCTTGCAAGGTTGTAATTTCTGGAGAATTTATCTTTAAAAAGGTTCATTTCCTCTTTGAATTTTTCGACATCAAGATTTTGATTTTTTATTATCATCAATTCTTTTTTGTAGTCCAGAGAATTTCGAGCGGCATTGCGCAAGAGCGTAATTATCGGAATAAAGAATTGTGGTCTTACTATGTACATTTTTTCGTAATGGTGAGAAACATCAACAATTCCCGAATTATAAAACTCATTGTCGGCTTCAAGCATTGAAACCAGAACGGCATATTCGCATTTCTTTTCTCTGCGGTCCTTATCCAATTCTTTCAAAAAGTCGGTATTTTTCTTTTTTGTCGAAGTCATATCGGCTTCATTTTTCATATCAAACATTATCGAAATATACTCGGTACCGTCGTTGTCGAAGTCTCTGAATATGTAATCACCTTTGCTGCCTGTTTTTGCATCGTTATCTTTTTCAAAATATGCGTTTTGAAAACCGATTTGTCGAACTTGATTAAAGGCTGTTTCGCAATGTTGCTCAAGTGTTTCGCCGAGCATTTTTGTTGAAAGTTTTGCCTTAAATTCTTTGTAGCGAGCGATTTCTTCGTCCTTGAACTTCAATTTTTCTTCGTATTGTAATATCAGAGATTTTTCGCTGTTTTGTTTTTCTGATTCTATAAGTTTTTTCTCGTTTTCAAGTTGTGTAATTTGTTTGTCTTTTTCGGTGATTTGGGTGACAAAACCTGCTTTGACCCTGTTAATTTCAATTTCTTTATCTTTGTTAAAAGAGTCAATTTTGTAGTAAAGTTCTTCGATTTGTTTGTTTTTTTCTGCTTCTTGTTCTTTGAGAGCAGATTCTTTGAGATTTTGTTCGTTTTTAATATCGGATTGAAGTTTAGATATTTCTTTTTCCTGATTGTTTAATTTTTGGCTAAATTCTTTTTCTGTTTCGTTTTTGGCAAGTTGAATTGCGGATTCTTTTTCGATGGCAAATTGTTTTTCTCTGGTTTGAATATCTTTGTTGAATTGTTCATCGCGAACCTGTTGAACTATGGCAGCGTAACCCGCTTCGTCAACTTGAAAAGTTTTTCCGCAATTCGGACATTTGATTTCGTTCATTTGTTCCCCTTTTTTGATTGAAATTATTTTTATTATATCAGAGATGTGTGACAAACAGAGACAGCCTTAACATAAAGCAAATTATTTACCGATTTTGTATATTTTTTGGGGCTAAATATATTTGGAGTTCTGTTTTCATCGCGGAAGCCCTGACATATATTGTCTGTCTGATTTTAAAAAGAAAAACAAATAAAGCCGAAACGGCAAGTGTTTAAGCATAAAAATAGCCAATAAGTTGTTATCGGTAAAGATAGCAACTTATTAATTTTTTAACAATCTGTTTCCCGAAGCGCAAAACCTACTTGTTGAACTTATCTGCGTCCAAATATTTTATTACTTTTGCGGGAGTACCTACAACGACTGCGTTATCGGGAACATCTTTTGTCACGACCGAACCCGCTCCGACGATTGCGTTTTCCCCAATCGTTACCCCCGGTAAAATCGTCACGTTTACTCCAATCCAAACATTTTTCTTTATGTGCACGGGTTTACAAGTTATCACGGGTCTGTCATAAAAGTCATGGTTATTCGTTGCGATTGTACAGTTTAATGCAATTTTTGTATCGTCTTCAATCGTCAATCCGCCTGCCGACATGCATTGAAATCCGTTCATCAAAACTACGTTTCTGCCTATCTTTACACGGTTTGCAAGGTTTACGAAAATCGGCGCATTAATCATTGCGTTTTCGCCGAGATTTTCGCCGAAAAGTTCTTTGACCAATTCCTGATACTCTTCCGTATGCGGCATTGTGCTATTTATTTTGAAACAAAGTTGAGAACTTCTTATATATTCTGCCATTCTTTCTTCGTTTTTAATTCTTAAATCTAATCTTGTTTCTTCCATTTGTTTAATCCTTTTTATGAAATATAAAATAGCACAAAAAATGTTGGTTTATTACATTGAAAGATATGTATTCATAGCATTGCAGCCATAATTGCATTTTTTGTTACTATATTTTTAAAAATTGTCCTCTCTTGTCTTGAAACTCTCTAATGACACAACTTATGACAAATACCCCATGTGGTTAATAGTTAGTTGTTTTCTTATTGTATAAAATATTTTAGGATTAAGAAATGTTCGATTATTACTTGATTTTCTTAATTAAAGTATAATCATAATAAATGTTTTTAGGAATGTTTATTATTTTTATGCGTGAAACTCAAAAATGTTCAAGGATGCAAAATGAGTAAAAAGATATCAATCTATATAGTTGAAGATTATATGCTGGCGAGAATAACATTCGAACAAGCCTTAGAATGTTATGAAGAACTTGATGTCAAAGGTGCATTTGAATCAGGTGAAGATTGTATCGCTGCTCTTGAAAAAGAACAGGTCAATATTGTCGTAATGGATATCGGACTTCCTTATATGACAGGCATAGAGGCCACTAAAATTATTAAGGAAAGATTTCCTGATGTTAAAGTTATTATGTTGACATCGCATGACAAGCAAGATGAAATTATATCGAGTTTTGCCTCAGGTGCAAACGGTTATGCACTTAAAGAAATTTCAACAAATAACTTGCATGAAGTTATTAAAACCGTTGCAAACGGTTCGCTTTGGGTTGCTCCTCAAATTGCAAACATTGTTCAAAAATTGTTCTTCAATTTCGAGCCTGCACCCGAGCACGATTTTAATCTGACGGAAAGAGAAAAAGAAGTTTTAGGTCTTTTGGTTCAAGGGCTTTCTAATACCGAAATCAGCGAAAGACTTATTATCAGTACACACACGGTTAAGGTTCACGTTGCGAACATTTTGTCTAAATTGGCGGTCTCGGACAGAGTTCAGGCAGCTGTCAAAGCGGTGAAATTTAATCTTTAGTCAAAGAATAAGCGGATTTATAAAGGAGAAAGAATGGCTAATAATAAAAGTATATTATATTCAATCCTTGATGGTATGCCAATGGCGGTTTACCTAAAGGATATGAATTGCAAAATTACCTACTTCAATAAATTTGCCAAAAAATTTCTCGGTTTGTCGACAGCGAAAAACTCTGCCGAAAATAACTTTGTGAAAGCAAATAACCGCAGAATTAAAGAAACAGACAAATACATTATTGATAAGCAAACTCCGCTTGAAATCGAAGAAACAATCAAATTAAAAAATAAAGATTCAAGATTGTATAATGTGTTTAAATACCCTGTTTTTGATGAAAACAACGAAATGGCCGGCATTTGCGTTATAGCAAAAGACATTGAACTTGAAAAGAAAGCACAAGAACAAAGAGAAACTTATATCGCTACTTTGACGCATGATTTGCAAAATCCCACGCTTGCACAGATTAATGCGTTAAATCTTTTGCTTGAAGAGAAAATGGGTCCTCTCAATGACGAACAAAGAAATATTTTGAATTTAACCAAAGATTCCTGTACTTATATGCTCGAGATGTTGTTGAGTCTTTTGGATACATATAAATTTGAAAACGGTGATTATATCTTGGATATGGCACCTTGCAATTTGACGGAATTGATAAATTCGACCTGCAAAAGATACCAACAGTTGTTGGAAGATAAAAATATTTCCGTTGAAAAAAATTTTGCTGCTCCGATAAACAAATTCATTTCCGATGAACAGTTTGTCAGACGTATATTGAACAATCTTTTCAGATTTATGATTAATTATTCGTTCAAAGATACCGAAATGGTGATAAGATTGAATAAGAGCAGAAATAATGTAAAAATCGAAATTGAGTCTCACGGATATCATATTCCGCCAAAGACTTTGAACAATCTTTTTGAAAAATACACAACACATTTTTCAAAATACAATACGGTTGGTGTGGACATTTGTCTCTACCATTCAAAACAAATTGTTTCCGCTTTAGGTGGCAAGGTTTCAATAGAAAGTTTCGACAATACAAACTTAATAAAATTGTCATTACCTATAAAACCGAAAATACATAAACAAAATAACGAATAATCTGTGTTTTAATTAATATGGTACGGTATAAATAAGGAAAATTAATGAAGTTAAAAGAATTAATAATTATTGGTATCTTTATTGTCCTACTGATTTTTACTTTTCTTGCATTAACTACAACTGTATTTTTACCTGAAACCACAATTCCTATTGTTGACGGAATTGTCATTATCATTCTGTTTTCGGGGTTTGTTACCGGTTTGATGTATATAAACCTTATTGAAACCAAAAAAATGAAATACAAAGTAGAGTTGAGGAACAGTCAACTCGAAACTATTTTAAACAGTGTTGATACAACGTTGCTTTTGAGTGATTTGGACGGCACAATATTGGCGGTAAATCACGGAAATGCTGATTTGTTAGGCTATACTGTCGAAGAACTCATCGGAAAAAATATCTCTGATGTCGTAAAAAACAGCGAAGAAATTATTAAAAAAGCGGAAAACAAAGTCATTGCCAAGAAGCAAATCTCTAAATCTATTATGTTTGTCGAATCGAATAAAAATATCGCAAAGTATTTGAAAATCGGTATGTTTCCGTTTCTGGACGACAAAGGCAATGTGGATAAAATAATTGTTTGCTATACGGACAATACTTTTGAACAAAAAGTTGAAAAAACAAAGAATGATTTTATTGAAACATTGACCCACGACTTGAAAACACCTACGATTACTCAGATAAAGGCGCTTGAAATGTTAAAAGAAGGATTTTTCGGAAGTCTTTCAGAAGTGCAAAAAGAAATTATCGGGCAAATCAAAAACTCTTGTGAATATATGAACGAACTTATCTTCACGATTTTGGATACATTTGTAATCGAAAACGGAGAAATAAAACTCAAGCAAACCAGATTTAATATGGTAAATTTGGTCAAGGATATAACCAAAGAGTTGAATCTTTTGGCAAGCGGAAAGAATAAAACTTTCAAGATTGAAATCGACGAGGACGTAACATTCATATATGCCGACAAATTGCAGTTAAAAAGGGTTATTTTTAACCTTATATCAAATGCCGTCAAATATGGCGAAAACAATAGCGTCATTGACATTATTGTCGAGAAAAATGCAGACGGAATGGTCGATTTTCGGGTGGTAAATAAATCCGATTTCTTAAATTCCGGCGACTTGCAAAATATTTTCGATAAATACAAGTCAAAGGCAAACTCAAAAATTTCTAAGATTAGTACGGGGTTAGGGCTTTATTTGTCAAAACGAATCGTCGAAAAGCACGACGGGCAATTTTACGCAAAGTGTTACGATGAGGACAAAACCTGTACGTTCGGATTTGTTATTCCGAAAAAAGAATTTTAAAACAACAAAAAGCCTTTGTTTTTACGCAAAGGCTTTTATTTTTGGAAAACGATTAATTAATACGTTAATTATACTTTTTGAAAATCAAAACCGCGTTGCAGCCGCCAAAACCGAACGAGTTTGAAAGCGCGTATTCGACTTTGTGTTCTCTTGCTTTGTTCGGAACGTAGTCCAAATCTCCGACTTCTTCATCTTGATTTTCCAAGTTAATGGTTGGCGGAACGATATCGTGCATTGTTGTTTCTATTGCAAAAATTGCCTCAATTGCGCCTGCCGCACCGAGCATGTGACCTGTCATTGACTTTGTTGAACTTACGAGTAACTTTTTGTTTTCGTTTTTGTTCCCGAATATTCTTTCGATTGTTTTTGACTCTGCAATATCGCCCACGTGAGTGCTTGTACCGTGTGCGTTGATGTAATCAACATCATCTTTTGTTATTCCTGCATCCTTCATTGCCGCATTGATAGCGTATTCTGCGCCTTTGCCTTCGGGATCGGGAGCAACCATATCATAGGAGTCCGCACTTTGTCCGTAGCCGACAATTTCGGCTAAAATATTTGCGCCTCTTGCCTTTGCGTGTTCAAGTTCTTCTAATACAACTACTGCCGCGCCTTCGCTCATTACAAAACCGTCTCTGTCTTTGTCGTAAGGTCTTGACGCTTTTTGAGGTTCGTCGTTTCTTTTCGATAAAGTTTTTGCGCTTGTGAAAGCACCGACAACGAAGTTGCTGATTTTGGAATCACTTCCGCCCGCAAATACGACATCCGCATCTCCGCATTGGATTGAGCGGTAAGCGTCACCGATAGAATGTGCACCTGTTGCGCAAGCAGTTGCAACTGCTTTGTTTATACCTTTTGCTCCGAGTCTGATTGATACTTTTCCTGCCGCCATGTTCGGAATCATCATCGGAACGGTGAACGGACTGCATTTGTAATATCCTCTTGCGAGTGCGGTTTCGTGGTTTTGGGTAAGAGAGTATAAACCGCCTTGCGCCGAGCCGATAACGACCCCTACTCTGTAAGGATTTTCTTTTTCGATGTCAAAGTTTGCACTCTTTGCTGCTTCGTCAGCCGCCATTATTGCGTAAAGGATAAATTTATCGAGTCGTTTTGCTTCTTTGGGGTCGACGTATTCTTCCGCGTTAAATTCGGGGACTTCTCCGCCGATTTTAACCAATTGTTTGTCGACATCAATGCTTAACGGTCTGATGCCGCTTTGTCCCTGTAATAAAGCATTCCAAGTTTTATCGACACCGACGCCGAATGGTGATACGCAGCCCATACCTGTTATAACAACTCGTTTCATATATTTTCCTTTTTGTTATTAATGTGATTATCTGATTTTGATGATTGCACCTGCAGAGGTCATTCCTGCGCCGAAAGCGCTTAATAAAACCGTTGCGGGAGTTTTGATTTCGCCCGATTTTATTTTTTCGGAAATTACACAAGGGATAGAAGTTGCGGACATGTTTCCGTAGTGTTCGATGTTGTGTAAAACTTTTTCGGGGGCGATTTTAATTCTTGTCGTTAATGCTTCAATCATTCTCAAATTTGCTTGGTGAGGAATGAAGTAATCAATGTCATCAATTGTCATATTTGCTTCTTCCAAAGTCTTTTTGATGACTGCGGGGATTTTTTGCATTACATATTTGTATACATCTTTGCCTGCCATTTGAACGTGGAAGTTTTCGGGATTTTGATGAGGTTCCGCAAGCGGGCAGTTTTGGCTAGGCAAGTTGAGAGAGATGAACTCTTTGCATTTGCCGTCTGATTCGAGGTGAATTGTTACGATATCGTCCTGACCGTCTTCCGAAACTTCCATAATTGTTGCGGCAGCACCGTCGCCGAATAATACGCAACTTGCTCTGTCTGTCCAATCAATGAATTTTGTTGTGGCATCTGCTGCCATTACCAAAATTCTTTTGGCAAAGCCGGAATTGATGTTTGCTCTTGCCATTTGCATAGCGTATAAAAAGCCCGAGCAAGCCGCAACGAGGTCAAATGCCGAGGCATTGTCCGCGCCGATTGCGTTTTGAACTTCGCAAGCGACCGAGGGATAAGGTCTTTGTGGCGCCGAAGTCGCTGAGATAATCATATCAATTGATTGCGGGTCGATTCCCGTGTTTGCGATGAGTTTTTCAGCCGCTTCGATTCCTAATGTTACGGCATCTTCTTCGCCCGAAACGACGTGTCTTTCGCCGATACCTGTACGTTGTCTTATCCATTCGTCGCTGGTTTCGACGATTTTTGCCATATCGTCATTTGTTAAAGTCAACTTCGGAACGCTAAATTCCATTCCTCTTATTCTAACGGGTGTGTTCATTTTAAATCTTTCTGTTCTTGTATTCTGAGCCTATTTTTTGTCCTTCCGAAAGAACTTTAAAGTTCATATTTTTAAGGTGGATTTTTTCGGGTGTCAAAACTTTTTCGACAGCCTTTTGTATTGATGTTATATCACAAAGGTCACAGATTTCGCTTAGTACACCCAGCGCAGCCATGTTGGTAGCTTTTACGCTGCCGTTTTCTCTCGCAATGTCTGAAAGGTTTGCGAAGATGTAGCGAACGTCGTCTCTCGGACGTTTTTCTTCAAATAAAGACGAATTTGCGATAACAATTCCGCCCTTTTTTACTTTCGGGAGGAATTTGTCGAAAGACAAATCGTTTAATGCGATTAAAAAATCGGTTTCTTTTTTGTGTACGGAGGTTACTTCTATGTCGCTGACAACGATTTCGCAGTTAACCGCGCCGCCTCTCATTTCCGCACCGTAGCAGGGATACCACGTTACTTTTTTGTCGTTAAGCATAAACGAATCTGCCAAAATTATTCCGGCAGACAGAACGCCTTGTCCTCCAAATCCTGCAATTATGATACTTTGTTCCATGGTTAGCCTTTCGTAACGTCTTTGAATACTCCGAGCGGAAATTCTTTTGTCATTTCTTCCCGAACGTGCTTGTGTGCTTCTTGCGGGGTCATTTTCCAGTTTGTCGGACAGCCCGATAAAATTTCTACAAATCCGAAGCCTAAACCTTTGATTTGAACTTCGCAAGCCTTTTTAATGGCTTGTTTTGCTTTGATGATGTTGGGAACGGAGTCTAAAGAAACTCTTGCGGAAAAAGCAGTTCCGCCGCAAAGAGCAATGTGTTCCGCGATTTTCATCGGATAACCGTTTAGTTCGGCAGAACGACCGTACGGAGTTGTTGTGGTGACTTGACCCAAAAGGGTAGTCGGACCCATTTGACCGCCCGTCATTCCGTAAGTTGTATTGTTTATGCAGATTGATGTAACTTTTTCACCGCGAGTTGCCGTGTATAAAGATTCTGCAAAACCGATTGCCGCAAAGTCGCCGTCGCCTTGGTAGGTGAAAACGAACTTGTCGGGTCTTGCTCTTTTGATACCTGTTGCTTCGGCGGTTGCTCTGCCGTGAGGGCATTCCAAACAATCAATATCGTAAAAGTCGTATAGGAAAACGGAACAACCTACGCAAAGTGCCGCGATAGTGTCTTCTCTGACACCAAATTCGTCAATTGCTTCGCCGAGGAGTCTCAATGCAACGCCGTGGTCACATCCGGGGCAAAAAGTAAACCTTGCGTCTTTTTTCATACATTCCGGAAGTTTAAATACTTGTTGCATGGTGTTCTCCAATCATTTTTCTTACGGCATCAAGTGTTTCGTCGACGTCAATCCATTCGCCTGCGGGTCTGCCGAGGTGAACAACTTCCGCTTTTCCGTTTACCGCGATTTTTACATCTTTAATCATTTGTCCCATGTTCATTTCGGCAACTATGATTTTCTTTGTCTTTTCGGCGAGTTCGGATAAACGCTTGTTCGGGAACGGGAAAAGGGTAATCGGTCTGAATGTTCCGATTTTCAAGCCTTGTTTTCTTCCTTCGTTCATTGCCGCTTTTATGTTTCTGCCCATTGTTCCGAACGCAACGAGTAAAACATCTGCATCTTCAACGTTGTGTTCTTCGTAGAGAACTTCTTCGCGTTCCATTTGAGCATATTTGTCGAACAGGTGTTGAACATTTGTGTTGTGTTTTCCTTCATTTATTTCCAAAGAGCGGATTTTGCGCGGAGCGCGACCTTTTGCGCCTGTTAAAGCCCAATCGGAGTTGTCGATTTCGGGGTAAGGATATTTCACAAATTCGGCAGGCTCCATCATTTGTCCCAAAAGACCGTCGGATAAAACGATTATAGGATTTCTGTATTTTTGGGAAAGGTAGAATGCTCTGTGCGTCAGGTCGATACATTCTTGTACGGTTGACGGTGCAAGAACGGGGATTTGATAATCGCCGTTGCCGCCGCCTGTTACGGCTTGATTGTAATCACATTGTGACGGGTAAATGTAACCCAACCCCGGACCTGCTCTCATAACGCTGATTACGACTAACGGTAATTGGTCGCCGACAGCGTAGGATAAACCTTCCTGCATAAGTGCAATTGCACAGGAGGAAGATGAAGTCATTGCTTTTGCACCTGTTGCGGCAGCGCCCATGACCATGTTGATAGATGCGATTTCGCTTTCGGCGCAAACGTAACCTCTGTTTGCCTTGGGCATAATTTCGCTTAAATATTCACCTATTGCAGTTTGCGGAGTGATAGGGTAACTGAAATAGCAGTCGCAACCTGCGTCAAATGCGGCTTGTGCAATCGCTTTGTTTCCGCTGATTAATGTTTTTGCCATTATTTATAAACCTCTGTTATTGCTAAATCGGGACAAGAAATTGCGCAACATTTGCAACCGATGCATTCGTTGTTGTCGTCCTTGAATTCAGCGGTGAAATTTCCCGTAAAACCTGTTTTTGAACTTTTTTTGATAAGTCCTTTCGGGCAAGCGTCGATGCAGAAATAACATGATTTACACTTGCTCTCGTCAATTACAATATATGCCACATTCTCACCCTTATTTTCCCTGCTCGCTTTTGTCTCCATGTTAACTCGTATCAAATACTATGTCAAGAAAAAACGGGGGCTTGAAGCCTTTTGATTTTTGGATGTTTTCGGCGGCGTGAAGTCAAACGATTACGGTCATTCCGAGCCGACTGGTGAAGAATCTATCTTTAATATCGTCATTCTGAACCCATAAAGTGGGTGAAGAATCTATCGTCGCAATACAATAAAAACGTCATTCTGAGGTTTTTGTAAAAACCGAAGAATCTGTTATACAAATCTACTTTGGGTAAATAAAACAAAACAGATACTTCGCTTCGCTAAGTATGACGCTTGAAAGGGTTTTATGGTTTACATTTGCCACCTCTCGAAAAACGATTCACAGGATTGTTTTTCTCGGCAGAGTAAAAATCCGCTCAATATGACGAACGATTATACGTCATTCTGAACTCACAAAGTGGGTGAAGAATCTATTGTCAAATATAGATACTTCGGCTAAAGCCTCAGTATGACGGACTATTATGTGTCATTCTGAGGGCAACACCCGAAGAATCTAACTACAAAATACTTTGATATAAATCATTCCATTGAGGATTTATTGAATTGATTAGATTAACTTTAAATTCTCTTTTTTTACCTTTTAAGTATTTTTCTCGTTCAATAGCAGTCACAACAGAAGAACAAATCTCATAATATACTAATTTGTTTAAGTTATATTTTTTTGAAAATCCATCAACAAATTTGTTTTTATGTTCCCATATCCTTTTGGCTAAATTGGTTGTTACACCAATATATAGAGTTGTATTGGTATAATTTGTTAAAATATAGATATAGGCATTTTCTTTCATATTATAATTATATTATAATATGAACTTTTTATAACAGATTCTTCGCCTGACGGCTCAGTATGACGATAGTCCAATTTGCGAGTTCGGGATGACGGTAACAGGTTGCTTATTTCTCTTTTACTTTACTCCACGTTGCAAAAAATCTACATATAGACATATTTGACAATAAAAAAGCACCCCTTTCGGAGTGCTTTTTGTTTTCGGTTAAGAATTAAATTACAAACGAATGTCATCCAATCTTTGAATATCCGTTTTAACTTTATTAATCCAGTTTCTTGCTCTGGGTGATGCTTGTGACCAGTTAACCGCGCAGATACTTCTTTGTACCCATACCAATTTCTTGAAGAATTCGTATTGTGCATTTGATGCCTTGAGTTTTGCTTCGAGGTATGTATCTTGAGCGTCAACTAACTGTGCAACAGGTGCTTTACCCTTGAGGTAATTTGCTTTTACCGTCATATAGTTTTCTTTTGCTGCAAACATTGCTTTGTATTCTTTTTCAATGCTGAAGTAGCATGAAAGTGCTTCGTTAATAATCGTTCTGATGTGTTCTTCGATTGTCAACTTAGCGCCATCATTCATCGCCATAAGGGCTTTCTTTTCGTTTGAAACTCTTGCGATTTCTGCAAACTTCGTACCGCCTTCAATCGGTTTCCATTGAGCAAAGATACCAATATATCCGTTTGTTTTTTCTGAGTGAGGCAATGTATTATAAATTAAGCCTGTCATAGGTGTGTACAATGGGATTTTAACGTCATTTGCATAATGTCTGCCAAACAATGATTGATATTGGAGTGTCAATTTTGCATCAGGCAATACAAATTTTTGAATGTACATGCCTCTTTCGGCATTTTTCATTCTGATTGCTGCTCTTAATTTAGCAAGTTCGGGAGAAACATCGTATGCTTCTTGAATGAGCAATTGCGTAAATTGTTCGAGCGCTTCGGGAGTTCTTACGTAGTCAAGAATGTACAAATCTTTCGTGTAGAAAGCGGGGTCGTCAGCCTTCAAAGGTGCAAGCGTAAAATCTTGGTTTTGAGGTTCTGCGAGAACTTTATTAATCATAACTTTGATGTTTCTGTGTTCAGAATTCATTCTGATTAAGTGTTCTTCGTTAATTCTCAATTGGCTTGCCCAACGCATTGCTTCTTCGTTTCCGCAGTAGCCTAATTTTGCACGAACTTTTGCCATTGCAAGGTTTTCTCTTGATTCGGCAACGTATTCTTCTTGAATTTTGATTGAGTTTTCAAGCATTAACAAGTCGATGTACAAAAGTGCAACGTTGATGCCCATATTTTGCTCTGCAAGTAATCTTTCAGCATAAGCAAAATCTTTTTGTCTGTGTTTAATCAAAATGTTTGTAACCAACGCGGGTGAATAAATCGGTTGGTCGATACCCATTTGGAAGATACCTGTTTCTTCGGGGTAAATCAATGATGATGATGCAGCCCAATCGTGGCTGTATTTTTGCCAACCAACTGTTGTTGAGAAGGTCGGTAACCAATGCAAGTATGCTGATGCAACTGCAGCTCTTGCTGCTTTAATACCGTAACTTTTTTGTTCGATATCTTTGTTTTGGATGTTCAATTTATTGAATACATCTGACAAAGTGTATTGCGGAACTTGTTTTGAAGAAATGATTTTTGCGTTGTTCAAAAGTCTGAGGTGAGCCTTGTAGCCGACTTTTTCCGCAGTATCTGTATTGATGTACAAAATATCATCTTCATAGAAGTGCAATTGTTGGTAATCATTTTTTGTTGTTTTACCGTCAAGTACGGCTCTGATGTTGAAAGATGTTGCTTCTGCAACTTTTCTGTCCATATCAAGTGCGCCCGAACCTAACATACAACCGAGTTTTACATCGCTTTCGCCCAATGCTGAGAAGGTCATAATCTTCTTGTCCGAAAGTTTTGTGAACATATCTTGTAATTGTTCAAGTGTCAATGTAAATTGCGGTAAAATGAACGCTGCATCGCAGTCAGCGGGGATTTTTGCAATCGCATTGTCAACGCTGCCGTTTACGGGAACAACTACGAATTTGATGGATTTATCGGTCAACTTTCCGCCGATAAAACTGTTCCAATCTTTGTGAGTTTTGTAGTAGCCTTCGTTCATCAAGATAGCAACCTTATTGTAAGGTGCAATTCTCTTGAATTGTTCAAGTTTTTGAGCAGTTTGTGCAACAGGTGAGAAGAAGCCGTCGCCGAAATCTCTCAAGCCGTATTGGTCAACCGTTACTACAAATTTACCTTGGTGATTAACTTTTCCGATGTATTTGGAAGTCAAATAACCCAATGCGACAACGATTGTTGCGTTTGAATGAAGCGCTTTGTCGCAAATCTTTTTCGCTCCGGCTTCCGTCCAGTCTGCTGTGTATACAAGTTCTTTCGGGTAAACCGCGTTGTAATCTTTTGCTACCGATGCGGTGATTGATTTTTTGAAGTTTTCAAGAAAATAATCATTCGCAGGTGAAGGTCCGTCGATTACAAAAGCTATTCTTGCCGTAGTCTTTACGGATTTTGATACAGTAGCCTTTTTAGCAGAATTAGCCGTTGCAGCAACAACAGGCAAATTCATATTAAAAAGAAATATACTGCACAAAATAAGTGTCAATATCTTTTTCATCTGTATTTTCCTTTTCACATTCTTACACACGAATCTCTATTCGTAATTAAAATTTTAAAATAATACATATAGTGTGGGCAATCCTACAACCCCTATTTTGTTACATTTCAGCCGTTTTGCCCTTTGCCTTAATGTATAAATATACAGTATTTAAAATTCTCACTATTTCTCAAAATCCACGGAAACAGACGGTTTTCAAAACAAGCATTAATGTTAAACATTAAAAAAGACCCCTATTTATATCTTAACATTTTACATCCTCTTTTTATACTATACATATATGTATAATAATGTGTTAGAATTAAATTGTGAACATTTGTAACGAATTTTAAGGAACATGTCAAACATGCTAGCAAAAAAATTTGTATTCGATGTTTCATGCGAACGACAGAAATCAAACTCTGCCCGATGAAGGTCGGACGGAATGAGATGACTGAGCACTAAAAGGGTTCTACCGAACCTACGCAGACGGCAATTCTCAAGGATTGACGGGTGCGGGAGTGAAACGTTCGTAAGAGTGTGGACAAAACGAAAGGCTTATTGCAAGGCAATAAGATGTTTTGAATACTCATAATGCAGAGGATAATATCATGGTAGATACCAGATCTGCGGGAGCATTCGGAATAGCGGGAGCGTTGAACTTCAAGAGCGGCGACATATCAGGCACGGCGGCTAAGACGTCGGATGATAGAGCCGGCAGAGGAACCGAATACTACCGTACAAGAAGAAATAAAGACGAAGATGATAATAACGGTTTTGATAACAACAGATACATGGACCGTAGCGCGCAGCTTAATGCGACACTAAATTCATTGGCTCTGATGAATGTAGCAGGTATCATCAAAAACAACAGGGCGCTAAAGTAAACATCATTAAACACGAAAAAAGGAAAGAATTTATCTTTCCTTTTCTTTTTATTTAAAAATTTTTTATTTTTGTTCGGTCGGAGTTTGTCCGTCTAATTTAGGTTCAATTCCCAATTCTTTAAGCGTTTTGAGGAAGTGTTCCGCTGCTGCTTTTTGAACTTCGGGGGGAACGACTCTCAAAAGTTCAACCGTTTTTGAAATAACGGGGTCTTTGTCATACCAACGGTTTCCGTTCGCAGGACGAACCATTTCGTAAAATTTATCAATTGTTTCTTTAGAAACTTTTTCTTCAATCTTTAAAAGGAACACCTCAGCTTGAGCACGCAATTCCGTTTGGTAATCGCGCAGGATGTTGATTACCTGTAATAACACGGGATCGTGGTCGTACCATCTTTTATATTTTGGTTGTTCCATTAAGATTTCCTCGTACTTTGTCTGCGACGATATCTTTTTCATCGCTGATTCTTTCAATATCTGCACCGATTGCTTTAAGTTTCGGAACGAGAAGTTCGTAACCTCTGTCGATGTGGTGCAATTCGTCAATTGTGCTGTAACCTTCCGCCATTAATGCTGCCAAAACCAATGCAGCACCCGCTCTGAGGTCACTTGCTCTCAAGTTTGCGCCTGAAAGGCTTTCAACACCTTTAATTAAAGCGTGATTTCTTTCTTGGTGAATATCTGCGCCCATTTTGCGCAATTCGGGGACTTGCATAAATCTGTTTTCGTACAAACTTTCGGTTATAATACTAACACCGTCTGCAACGCTTAACAATGCCATACCGAGTGATTGCAAGTCGGTAGGGAATCCGGGGTAAGGTTGAGTTACGATGTTAATGGCTTTTAATCTTTGATTGCAACTGATTTCAAAAGCGTTCGGTTCAATCAATTTGATTTTTGCACCCATTTGGGTAAGTTTTGAAGTATAGAAAGTCAAATGTGACGGATTGACGTTTCTTACAATACCTTTACCGTGAGTTCCGATAAATGCAGCCATGTAAGTTCCTGCTTCGATTCTGTCGGGAATGGTTGTGTATTCCACACCGTGCAAATCTTCGGGTTTTACACCGTTGATAACGACTTCTGAAGTGCCTGCGCCTGTGATGTCTGCGCCCATTGCATTCAAGAAGTTTGCCAAATCGACGATTTCAGGTTCTTGTGCAGCGTTTTGTATTCTTGTTGAACCTTCAGCCAAAACTGCTGCGAGCATTAAGTTTTCTGTTGCGCCAACTGACGGAATGTCCAAGTAAATATCTGTTCCTTCGAGTCTTTCGGCGTGCGCGTGAACGTAACCGTTTTCGATTTTGATAGTAGCGCCGAGGCTTTCAAGTCCTCTGATGTGGAAATCCACACGTCTTTCACCGATTGCACATCCGCCGGGGAGTGCGACGATTGCTTCTTTGCATCTTCCGACCAAAGCGCCGAGAACGATGAATGATGCTCTCATTCTGCTTACAAATTCGTAACCTGCTACGATGCTTGTTAAATCTCTCGCGTCAATAGTTACGCTCTTTTCTACTTTGTCGTAGGAGGTTTTTGCGCCCAATTGACCGATAACGCTGAGCATAATGGTAACGTCTGTTAATTCGGGAACGTTATAAATCTTGCTGACATCTTTTGCAAGCAATGCAGCAGCCATCAATTTAAGTACGGCATTTTTTGCCCCGCTTATTGATACTTCCCCGTACAATGGGTTTTTGCCCGATATTACAAGTTTATCCGTCACTTTATGCCTCAAAAATTCTTTTGCTAATAATAATGATACTATACGGTAACATTTTAAGTCACAATTGTAAATAAATGTTACTTAAATTCCCCTCGTCACAAATGTTTTTTTCCACGATACAAGACCGCATAAAACTGTAACACTAACATTATCGCTGTTTAAGTTAATATTTATATCCTTTGTATAAATGATTTTTGAAAAGTGTGTTATAATGAGTTCCCAATTAAAAATGTTGTGTTATTTAATATAAGGAAAGCCAGAATGAACAATGAAGAATTATTGAAAAAAGCGGCAGAAGTAGCAAAAAATGCTTATTGTCCTTATTCTAAGTTTAATGTAGGTGCTTGTGTAGAGTATGAAAGCGGAAATATTTATGTAGGCTGCAACGTTGAAAACGGCAGTTATACAGTCGGTATTTGTGCGGAAAGAAACGCTATTTCCACGGCAATTGCAGCAGGCGAAAAGTCAAAAATCAAGAAAGTTGCAATTTATTCTCCGAACACAAAATTGTGCTGGCCTTGCGGTGCTTGCCGTCAATGGTTCTCAGAGTTTGAACAAGGTCAAGATATGAAAATTATCGTTGAAGACAAAGACGGAAGTCCGATTGAGTTTACGGTAGAAGAACTTCTTCCCCACAGATTTGAACTCATCCCTTAAACTCAAAGACAAAAATTGAGCGGTATGCTATAATTGTTTTGCAATTCAGGAGAAACTGTGCAAGAACAAGATATAGATTTTGAAAAAATTAAAGACGGCTTGCTTCAATATAAGCAAGCAGATAATGCCGTTCGCAAAAACGAGTTGGAAAATGAAATCATTATCGAATCCGTTCCGCTTGTTAAAAAAATAGCATTGCATCTTGCGAGAAGAAGTACCGACCCGATTGAAGATATTCTTCAAGTCGGTGTTTTGGGGCTTATTAAGGCTGTCAAAATGTTTGATTCTTCTGTAAGTAACAATTTCAAAACCTATGCAACGTATTTTATCACGGGGGAAATAAGGCATTACCTCAGAGATAAAGCCTCTATGATTAAAGCGCCCAGAGAAATTTACGAACTTGCTTACAGGGTAAACAAAGTGCTTTTGGAATTTAAGGATTCGGACGGAAATTTGCCGACGGAAAACGAAATTGCGAAGGAACTCAAAACTCCCGTCGGGAAAATCAGAGAAGTTATGGATGTCGAAAGGCGCAGACACATTGTGTCTTTGGATCAAATTTTGTCTTATACGGATTCTGACGGGCAAACTCTGTCGGAAAAAATTCCGAACACAAATTACAGCACAATGTCAGAGTATCAGGAAAATAAAATCATGCTGACCGAGGCTCTTGCGAAACTCGAACCTGATTTGCAAACGGTTATCAAGTTGAACTTTTTTCAGGATATCAGCCAAACAAAAATTGCGGAAATGCTCGGTATTTCTCAAATGCAGGTTTCCAGAAAAATTAAAAAAGCATTGAAAAAAATGTTTTCAATAATAAATGAAGAACAGGAAATTAAAAAATGACGGAAGAACTATTTAACGTTTGCGGAATATTCGTTTTTGTTATCGGACTTTGCATAGGCAGTTTCTTAAACGTTGTTGCGCTCAGAGCATTTACGGGTGAATCAATCGTTTTGCCCGCGTCAAAGTGTCCGAAATGCGGCGCAAAAATCAGACCTTATGATAATATTCCCGTGTTATCGTGGCTTATCCTCGGCGGAAAATGCAGAGATTGTAAAAATTCAATCAGCATTCAGTATCCGATAGTAGAATTTATTACGGGTATTGGCTTTTTAGGCTTTTATTTCCATTTTTCAAAGTTCTTCATTGATACGGATATAATTTGGCGAAACGCAATCCTTTTGCCGTTTTTCTTGATATTATTCTGTTTGGCGATTGTAATTTCGATTACGGACATAAAAGAAAAAGTCGTTTTCGATGTGCATACGATATCGCTTGCGGTTGTTATTGTACTTTTCCAATTTATTGGCGGAAATTTCAAAGAAGCAATCATCGGTTTGGTCATCGGTGCTTTGTCCATGGAAATTTTATCGGGCATAAGTTGGCTTTTGGTTAAGAAAAGAGCGTTCGGCACGGGTGACAGTTATATTGCGGCATCTATGGGTGCGCTTTTGGGTGCGAAGATGTTTTTTGTCGCATTGGTTGTTGCGGTTGTTATTCAGGCGCTTTGCATAATTCCTGCCCTTATCAAAAAACTTTATGTCGGCGGTGAATACAAAGTTTTGGTCACTGCTGCAATGTTTATTGCGCTCGTCGGTTTTTATAAATTGCCGTATTTTACAACATTGTCGAACGAGATTTTAGAATACGTTTTTGTAATATTGATGACGATTGTCGGATTTTACCTTTGCAGGTTGATGCTGACGATTAAATCGCTCAAGGAAAACCCCACATATTGGCCGTTTGGTCCGAGCCTTTTGATTGCAATGTTTTTGACGGCATTCTACGGCGGAATTATTGAGCATTTCTTCTATACGTTAATGTAAAAAATTCGTATCGTAGGCAGGGTCTTAATTCAATAAAAAGTAAAAACCACGACTTAAAATCGTGGTTTTTTAAAGTTGTTTTATGGTTTTATTTTTTACTCAGCCTTTGCTTCTTCTGTTTTTTCTGCTTTTTCGGCTTGTTTTTTAGCATCCATTTGCTTTTTGCGTTTTCTTCTTCTCATTAAGTCCGTAAACGCTTCCAATCTTGTGATATATCCTGCCTTACCTGTTTGTTCGTCCATAATCAATGTCAAAATCGGGATTTCGCAGTTTTCTCTCATTGTCGGGAAAATATTTTGTGAAACGATTTCGGGCATGCAGGTAAACGGGCTGACGTGGATAATTCCGTCGATTCCTCTTTGGTCTGCGTAAGCAACGTCGCTGATTGATTCCAAAGAGTCACCCCCGATATCTCTCATAAGATATGGTTTTGCAAGTCTAAATGCTCTTTCCAAGTGAGTTTCGCCTTTTTTGAACCATTTCGGAATGATTGCATCTTTCAAGAAGCTTGAAACAGTAAGGCTTGTTCTTGTTTGAACACCCATTCTGCCAAGTTCGCGGTTAATATTTTGGTTTGAGAAAGGATCAAGAACGATATAAATTTCGCCCGTGATATCAACGTAGAGAACGTCTCTCTTTTCGTCGATTTCGGTTTCTTTAATCATTCTGATTGTTTCTTTTTCGGCTGCTTTAAGTTCCTTAATCGAACGAGATTTGTCGATAAGTTCCAAACCTTTGTTGAAGGCTTTTTCCGCAGTACCGAAATGAACCTCTCTTGCTCTGTAATAAGAAAGCACAGTTGCAATTCTGTCCAAAGCGAAGATGTATTTTATAACCGTGTATATTGCAGATACAATATCAAAAATGCTTGCTTTCGGATTTGCTTTTTTGAGGTAGTCATACATACCCTTAAATCCGTCATACAAGGACATTTCGATATATCTGTTTTCGTAGCCTAAGTCTTTTAAAACATTCTCGATACATTGACCGTATTCGCCCAAACGGCAAATTCCGGGAGATGTAATCATTGAAACATAGTCAGCACCGCCTTCTAAAGCTTCAATGAAGTTTCCGAGAATAAGTTTGTAGGGCAAACAAATTGCCTCAGGAGCATATTTTGCACCCAAGGACAATGTTCGTTTGTTTGAATATGGCGGAACGAAAGCCTCAACTCCCAGTTTTCTGAGAGCCGCTCTCCAAGCATACGAGACAGTTCCCATATGCGGAAATGCTATCTTCTTCTTTATTTCTGCCGCCATTAATATTTACCTATACTTTTAAAACGTAACCGCCGTTATCAGCGTTGAACAATACGTCTTGATTGAGTTTTTGTCTTAAATTTTTGATGTATTTGTAAACGTAATCTCTGGGAAGTTCCAAAAGGGCTGCCATATCTTTTGCGTATACAATTACACCTTTGTTTTTCAATAAATAATCAAAAATCATTTGCTCTCTGGGAATAAGAGGTTTTTTGAATGTTATATCCGCACAATCCAATGCAACAGATACTTCTTCTTTTGTTGCAACGGGTTTTGCAGGAGTTTTCTTAACTTCTTTAACTTCCTTAACTTCTTTTATTTCTTTGACTTCTTTTGTTTTCTTAACTTCTTTGTGGACAGGAGCAACTTCTTTTTTTGTTTTCGGTTGTTCTTTGTGTTCAAACATCGTTTTTAAAGTAATAGTTTGTAATCTTTCGCTGGGTGCTTGATATTCCGATGTTTGCATAGAGTTAAGCGAGTGAGTCATTACCTTATCTATCATATCGTTGGTTTCTTTTTCGCCTTGAATGACTTTTCCAAGTCTGGCTGCATATTCTTCCAACGTAATTCTTTCAAGAGAACTTCTCCATTGACGAACTTCTTCTTTTGTAAGATATTCCGGCATTCCGTACTCTCCTTGACTATTCTATTATATGTATTTACGGGCGATTTGAATAATATCGCCGCTACCAATCTAACCTTAATTACAATAGCATAATAAAATTTGAAAATCTCAAAATATTTAGTAAAGTAAAGATTTTTTTTTATGTTTTACAATTGAAAAAAAACTCTTTACAGGATATTTTTTTGAGATATTTTATCCTTTTTTCAAAAATATGGTATCGTAAATATATTATTTAAAATTTGTTATTGTTTGCAGGGTCATTATGGAAGTAAAAACAACCAAAACAGTCAAGTTTCTATCGATAATATTTATACTTTTGACGATAATTCACGTTTTATACGCTACATATTCAATGCGCGGATTGTATTTGGACGATTTATTTTTGATGACCAAAATGCTGGATAATATTTCATTGGGTCGTTTCGTTATTTGTAATGATTTTGACCACCCCAGATATGTTATGCAATTTCTTCAACAAGCCCCCGTTATGTTCGCGGGAATTGTGCTGAAAATCAGCAGTAAAAAGGCACTTATGATGCTTCATTCTCTGATGTGCTTCGGCATTCCGCTTATTGCACTTTATTGGAATTACAAACTTACGCAAAGAACAAAACAATGGGCGATTTTGTTCTGGAGTGTGATTTCTTACGCGGCAATGATTTTATTTGCACAAATATTTCCTTACGTTGAATCTTTTACGGGAATTGTATTCCAGTTTGTGCTTTTGAACTATTTGTTCGGAAAAATTCATTATACAAAACGGGATAAAATCGGGATATTTTTCCTTTTGATTGCAATGTTCGGAATTTACGAATATACGATAATTTTGGGCATTTTGCTCTTTATCGGTACTTTTTTCACGTTATTCGACGAGGAAAATCCCGACGACTTGCAGATGAAACTCGTAATCGGGGCAGGTTCTTTGTTTGCATCGGCATATACGATATTTTTTGTTATTCTTAACAAACACGAACATTCGGACGGAATAAGATTTTTCAAGGAAATGTTTGATTTTATACCGCATACTTTCGATTTAAACTTCGGATTATTCGTTATCACGGCTGTTTTGCTCTGTCTTTTAATATTCAAAAAAGGAAAGTTGAAACTTTGGCAAACCTTTGCAATCGGCTTGATATACGTTGCATATCTTGCAAATATGGTGACGGATTTGAATACATATCTTGTTCCTATGTGGGAAATTCACATGAGAAGTATTCCGTGTTGGGCAATGCCTGCGATTTTTGCGGGGATTGTTATTTACAGATACTTCAAAATGCCCGAGCAAAAAGAACTTATTAACAGAGCCTATGTGCCTGTTCTGTTTTGCGGAATAGTTTTGACCTGCTGGCAGATGGTTCATACTTATTATTGGAATGAAAATATTAATTATATAAGAGAAAAATTGGATAACTGTGGGGCGCATATATACGTTCCTGCGGCAGATGAGGATTTGAGCAGTTTCTTTAACGAAGATTTAAGACGATATATTTGGGCAAACGGCTATCCTGCGCTTTCAATTTTGTCTAATAAAAAATATAAGACTAAAGCCTTTTTATTCCCGCCCGAGGAAACGAAAAGTCCGGCTGATGAAACTTATTTGTCTCATATTTGGGTTTCAAAGGAAAGAGGAATTATCTCTATCCCAATCGGAATGACTTTGAGTATCCAAAATAAATTTTGGGATTTGTCGGATTGCGTTGACGAAATGGAAAATTATATTGAGTCAACGGGGGTTGAAACTACAAAGCCCGAAAATCCCGACGATATTCTCTATCCGTAAAAGTAGCAATAAAAATAAATGCGAAATAAAAAAGGACGGTTTTGATGCCGTCCTTTTTGTTGCTTGAAGTTATGATTAAGGTTTCAATCTGTCCATAAGTCTCGGGAACGGAATAGTTTCTCTTACGTGAGAAAGTCCGCAGAGCCAAGCGACAGTTCTTTCGATACCCAAACCGAAACCTGCGTGCGGAACC
>CEAC01003077.1_pt1 | contig 50761 bp, 42 predicted proteins | sample 557411 | NCBI WGS metagenome assembly CEAC01 (sample SAMEA3182094, study PRJEB8094) | gut metagenome | biome: human; feature: gut; material: Stool; isolation source: human stools | place: Canada | collected 2012-02-21
ATGTTGCGATTTCGAGAGTGCGAAGCACGGAGAGATCGTGTATGTAGGACAATAGTCCGGAATACGAATGTATGTTGCGATTTCAAGAGCGCGCAGCACGCAGAAATCGTGTATGTTAGAAAACATAGAGGACAGCAGAATGGACGACGAAAAAAAGAAGGTAAAACAGGCGATAGCACTGGAATACGACCCTTCCGATGATGCACCGCGAGTCGTAGCCAGCGGTAAGGGAATCCTGGCAGAGAAGATTATAGAAAAGGCACAGGAAAGCAGTGTCCCGATCCATCGGGATGATAAACTGGCAGACACACTGTCCCGCCTGGATATCGGAGAAATGATCCCACCGGAATTATACGAGGTGGTGGCGGAGATCCTGGTATTCGTAGATGCGGTAGACCACCGCATGGTGAAGGAGAGCGTAGCAAACGGGGGAAAACAGAAAACTTGAATACCAGACAGACGGGTAATGTGTATGAGCAGATAGCGGCAGACTATCTGGAAAAGCAGGGAATGCGGATTTTAGAGCGGAATTTTCGCAGAGGGAGAAATGGAGAGATCGACATTATCGGCAGAGACGGGAAATATCTTGTTTTCGTGGAAGTGAAATACCGTGCCGGAACAGAAAAAGGATCGGCACTGGAGGCTGTAACGCCGGCAAAACAGAAAATGATCTGTGAAGTAGCGGATTATTATAGAATCCTGCATAAATATGATGAGAACACATGGGTGCGTTATGATGTAGTGGCGATACAGGGAGAACAGATTATCTGGGTTCCCAATGCTTTTTTACATCATTATCGCACAAGGAGATAGAGAATGTATCAGTTAATAAGAAATAGCGGCGGGAATCCGGACGGTATACAGCAGAGAAAACAAGGAGAACTGGAATATCTGGTATTCCCGAAGTTAGAGAAGACCGGAGTTGTGGAGCATTTATTTACCACCAGAACCGGTGGTGTCAGTAGCGGAATCTACTCCACGATGAACTTAAGCTTTTCCAGAGGGGATGATCCGGAATGTGTCCGGGAAAATTACAGACGCATCGGCGAGGTGTTAGGAACCGATCCGGAACATATGGTGGCATCAAAACAGACTCATACCACCAATATCCGTCTGGTGACGGAAGCGGATCTGGGGAACGGTATTACCGGGCCTTCCGCTTATGATAACGTGGATGGACTGGCGACGGATATTCCGGGAATGGCTTTGGTGACTTTTTATGCGGACTGCGTACCTTTATATTTTGTGGATCCGGTGAAGAAAGCTATCGGACTGGCACATTCCGGATGGAGGGGAACTGTGGCGGGAATGGGTGCCTGCATGGTACAATTTATGCGGGAACATTTTCATAGTGATCCGAAGGATCTGATTGCGGCCATCGGACCGTCCATCTGTGTAGACTGCTATGAAGTGAGTGAGGAAGTGGCAGAACAATTCAGAGAGGGCTTTCCGGAGGAGATCTTACAGCCGGGGAAGGCGGATGGAAAATATCAGCTGGATCTGTGGAAGGCAAATGAAAGTATTCTGTTAAAGGCAGGGATACTGCCCAAGCATCTGACAGTGACGGATGTCTGCACCTGTCATAATCCGGAATATTTATTTTCACACCGTGCCAGCCACGGACAAAGAGGGAATCTTGCAGCATTTTTAATGCTGAAAAACAACCGTTGATAACGTTAGGTGGGAGCAAGCGTGCAGACGCAGAAACGAGGGAAGTATGGCAAACATTTTAGTGTGTGACGATGACAGAGAGATCGTAGATGCGATAGAAATTTATTTGAGTCAGGACGGTTATAAGATCTACAAAGCCTATGATGGGGAGCAGGCGCTTCAGATTCTGGACAAGGAGGATATCCACCTGCTGATCATGGATATTATGATGCCGAAGTTAGACGGAATCCGGGCAACATTAAAGATTCGGGAATACAGCAGTATCCCCATCATTATTTTATCCGCCAAATCAGAGGACACGGATAAGATCCTGGGATTGAATATCGGTGCAGATGATTATATCTGCAAACCCTTCAATCCTCTGGAACTGGTGGCAAGAGTGAAGTCCAATCTGCGCAGATATACTTCACTGGGAAGCCTCACCGGGGAGAACAAGGCAATCTATCAGGTGGGAGGACTTATATTAAACGATGACACCAAGCAGGTGACAGTGGACGACGAACCGGTGAAAATGACTCCCATTGAGTACAATATTTTATTGCTTCTGATGAAGAATCAGGGACGGGTATTTTCTATCAATCAGATCTACGAAAGCATCTGGAATGAGGATGCTATCGGAGCGGACAATACGGTAGCCGTACATATACGGCATATCCGTGAAAAAATAGAAATCAATCCCAAGGAACCGAGATATCTGAAGGTGGTATGGGGTGTCGGTTATAAGATCGATAAGGAGCAGACATGAGAAAACAGACATTAAAGCGGCTGGTACTGGGACTGGTACAGCAGACGGCGGCATTGCTTCTGTTAGTTGCCATTGCTGCAGTCTTATTCAATTCTTATCTTGCAGTGGATACCGCGGACGGAACCAAAGTATATGAATTATCACCATTGGATGCAGAGACGGAATTTGAGGATTCCGTGATTTTTCATGATCTTTTTCGGAGTGCGGTATCGGACATCCTACAGCTTATGGTGATCAAGGGGGAAATCGAGACCAATGACCAGTTTGATCCCTATAAGAAGATCGATATTACAAAATTCGCATCTGCAAAAAGCGGGGGTGTGGACTGTGCGGTAACGGCGGTCTATGAACTGGAAGATCTGATCAAGTGGGGAAGATATGGCGTGGAGTATACGGACCGTATCATGAGTATGTCGGATTTCGTCAATTATTTCGGACCCGTGACCTCTTCGGAGCATTTTAAACTGGATGGGGACGGACAACTGGAATTTGTGACGGAAGCAGAACAGACTGTGGAGGAACAGGAAGCGGTGCTACGGGCGATAGAAGCCATTCCGGAGAGTCAGAGGACAGATCGATTGGAGGATCTGGCATTTACTTATTTCGTGAAGGAGAGCGCGCAGGATATCCGGGTATCCAGGGAGGATGACGGAACAATTACCGTATATTTTCCCATGATCGTGAACCGGTACGCCACTGTGGACGGAGAGAAACAGCTGACTGCCCATGCAAGTAACTGGGTTGACTATATAGCGTTGCAGAACAATTTGGAATTGACGGTGAATACACTGGCTGCCAGTTACGAACAATATCAGAACTGTAACGATCTTTACCGGGAAAATGCGGGCAATCTGAAATATGCGGTCCGTATGGTGACCCCGGACGGTATTACCAGGACTTATACCAACGTATCGGAGATTGAGAACAGTTCGGATAATGAGATCACGGACTATTTTTCCGAATACAGACGTTATCTGATCTATTATCCCGACAGCCTGGAATTTACCGGTAATACCGGTATGACCGAGAGCGAGATCTATCATTATCTCAAGGAATATGATTATGCCTATCCGGATATGACACATATCTGGATCGCTGTGGATACGAATTATCCGGTGGAGGGAGACGCCTTCTATAATGCAAATGTGGTATTTCAGAGGATCGTACCGAATATATGGTATCTCATTGGTGGCGGGATCCTGTTAGTGGTTCTGTGGCTGCTTATCGGTATATATCTGACAGTGACGGCAGGTGTTGCATATGATGAAGAGGATGAACCGGTACTGTATTTGAACGGTATTGACCATGTGTGGATCGAATTTATGCTGCTTGTTTTTGTGGCATGCATCTATACGGGAAGAATAGGCTATGATTACCTGATGGATACGGCAAACAGGGTTTACTTAAGCCATGCTGAGATTCAGGGCAGAGAATATACGAGACTGGCGGCATACGGCGTATTTGCCATCTATGGATTTACCGTCAGCATGGGATTTAACGTATTCTGGTACAGCTTCATGCGCAGGATCAAATCCCACAATATGTGGAGTGACAGTTTCCTACATTGGCTTACGAGCAGCTTCGGAAAAGCGGTACATTTTGTGGTATCCCACAGGAATTCCGCCATCAGCTCCCTGATTCCGTATAATCTGTTCCTGCTTGCCAATCTGGCGGGAATATTTGCAGCCTATCTGCTGCGGGACAGAGGAGCCTTATGGCTGCTGCCGGCACTGGCAGCCATTGTACTGGACGGTATCGTGGGGGTACTGCGATTTAAACAGAAAGCGGAACAGATCGATATTGTGGAGGGAATACGCAGGATCCGTGACGGCGAGGTGGATTATAAGCTGGATACAGAGGCTCTTCACGGAGACAACAGGGAGATGGCGGATGCGGTAAATAACATCGGTGAAGGTATCCGTAAGGCGGTAAGTACCAGCATGAAGGACGAACAGATGAAGTCTGACCTGATCACTAATGTCTCCCATGATATCAAGACGCCGCTGACCTCCATTATCAATTATGTGGATCTGCTGAAACGCCTGAAAATCACGGAGGAACCGGCACAGAGCTATATTGCCGTACTGGACAGCAAGTCCCAGAGGCTGAAACAGTTGACAGATGACCTGGTGGAAGCTTCGAAAATCTCTTCCGGTAATATTGTATTGAATTTAGAGCCGTTAAATCTGACGGAGCTGTTGAACCAGGCAGTGGGAGAATTCTCTGACAGACTGGAGGAGAAAAAGCTGCAGATTATTTTCGACGGCAGTGACCAGCCGGGTATGATCTATGCAGACAGCCGCAGAATGTGGAGAATTATCGAGAATCTCTTTCAGAACATCTGTAAATATGCGCTGGAGGGGACCAGAGTCTATTTGGAGATGCAGGTAGAAGGTGGCAGAGTTGTTGCTTCTCTTAAAAATATTTCTGACAGACCTATGAATTTAAAGGGAGAGGAATTGTCGGAGCGTTTTATCCGCGGAGACGCTTCCCGCACCACGGAAGGCAGTGGGCTTGGACTGTATATCGCGAAGAATCTTACGCAGGCACAGCATGGAGAATTTCAGATCCGGTTAGACGGAGATCTGTTCAAGATCCTGCTGGATTTTCCGGAGTATATCCGACCGGCGGCAGAAGAGACGATAGATGAGAAGAAAAAAGTGAACGAGGAAGATTCCGATAAGGCGGAAGAGTAAGCCAGTAGAAGTTAACAAAAAAAACGCAGAAGCAAATCAGGGCTTCTGCGTTTTTTTCTGTTAACGTTAGTTAATTTAGAAATGGAACTCGTTCATGTCCTTGCGGTTGTTGTAGGCGTCCACAATACCGTGGATCTTATCAGTGGTAGCCATGACATTGGACAGAGAAGCATCATGGTTCATGAAGTCAATCAGGGAAGCAATGAACTTACTCATGTCTGCTTCAACAAAGTAAGGTCTTGTATAGATTTCGGGAGGCAGATAGGTAAGATTCGTAGTAATGACCTTATCAAAATCGCCATGCTCGTAAGCAGCATCGAAATTCTTCAGACCATCGGTGAACAGACCAAAGGTACAGCAGATATATACGCGTCTGGCATTCATTGCCTTTAACTGCTTCGCGGTATCCAACATACTTCCACCGGAGGAGATCATATCATCGATAATAATGATGTCTTTGCCGTCGATATTGTCACCTAAGAATTCATGGGCAACAATAGGGTTTTTACCATTGACGATGGTGGAGTAGTCACGTCTCTTGTAGAACATACCGGTATCAACACCCAGGACGCTTGCAAAGTAAATAGCGCGGTCCAAAGCACCCTCATCCGGGCTGATGACTAACAGATGATCCTTATCCACGATCATATCGTCTTCGGAATTCAACAGTGATTTTATGAATTCATAGGGTGTGGTGAAGTTATCAAAGCCGTTCAGGGGTGTGGAATTCTGAACGCGGGGATCGTGGGCATCAAAGGTGATAAAGTTGTCGATTCCCATGTCTCTCAATTCTTCCAATGCATAAGCGCAGTCCAAAGACTCTCTGCCGCTGCGGCGGTGCTGTCTGCCTTCGTAGAGGAAGGGCATAATGACATTGATACGTCGTGCCTTACCGTTACATGCGGCGATAACACGCTTCAGATCCTGATAGTGGTCATCGGGAGACATGTGGTTGGTATAGCCGTTCATGTTGTAAGTAATACTATGATTGCACACATCGGTTAAGATGAACAGGTCTTTACCGCGGATGGTTTCACTGATCTGTGCCTTGGCTTCACCGCTTCCGAAACGGGGTACATCCACATCTACGAGATAATTACTCTCGATATAGCCGTGGAAAGCAGGATCATTTTTAACTTTGTCATTGTGGATACTCTTACGGAATTCAACCATGTAATCGTTGATACGGCGGCCCATTTTTTCTGCGGAAGGCAGAGCTATGATCTTCAAAGGAGCCACGGGCATGGCATTTTCCAGTTCATGTAAATTAGGCATGATGTCCCTCCTGGACGAGCTTTTATTGTTCGTAAAAATATTTCGTAAATATATTCAGAGCTTCATTCATAAAGCTGCATCTTCGATGCTTGCCTTTTGCTCAGAGTATAACAATTAATTTATATCATTATGCTAGTGACACGTCAAGGAATTTCTTGTACAATGGATAGAAGAAAGCTGGTTAGGTGGATTAAAATGAAGAAAAAAGAACATATTGTAAAAACGGTAAAGCCGGGCAGTATCGCAGAGGAACTGGAGATTGCTCCGGGAGATAAGGTACTGGCGATAGATAATACGGAGATTGAGGATATTTTTGATTATCAGTTTCTGACCCAGGATACTTATATTGAAATGCTGGTGGAGAAGCCGGATGGAGAGCAGTGGCTCTTAGAGATCGATAAGGAATTCGATGAGGACCTGGGAATCGAATTTGAGAACGGCCTGATGGATGAATACAGGCATTGTCATAACAAATGCATTTTCTGCTTTATCGATCAGATGCCGAAGGGCATGCGGGATACTTTGTATTTCAAGGATGACGATTCCCGTCTGTCTTTTTTACAGGGCAATTATGTGACATTGACCAACATGTCGGACCATGATATCGACCGGATCTGCAGATATCATCTGTCCCCCATCAATATCTCGTTCCAGACCATGAATCCCGAGCTTCGGTGTAAAATGCTGAACAATCGTTTTGCGGGAGATGCTCTGAAAAAGGTGGATACTTTAAATGCTGCGGGGATTCGGATGAACGGACAGATCGTACTGTGTAAGGGCGTGAATGACGGTAAGGAACTGGAATACAGCATTCAGAAGCTGATGGAATATCTGCCGAATGTGGAGAGCGTTTCCGTAGTGCCGGTTGGATTGTCCAAATACCGTGAGGGGCTGTATCCGTTAGAACCATTCAATGCGCAGGATGCGGGCGAGGTCATTGACCTGATTGAGAAATACCAGAAGATCTGCATGGAGAAATATGGCACCCATTTTATCCAGGCGAGTGACGAGTGGTATATCTTAGCGGGCAGAGAGGTGCCGGAGGAGGAACGTTACGATGGTTATCAGCAGCTGGAGAACGGCGTAGGCATGATCCGGCTGTTATTGGATGAGTTTCACGATGCGCTAAAGAGACGTATCATAGAAAAAGCTTCCGGGGCAAAGCTTCCCTGGGAAGGGACAAGGGAGATCTCCCTGGCGACGGGCAGACTGGCGTTTCCTTATTTAAAGAGGATGTCGGAAGAACTGATGCAGGAATATCCCGGACTTCGGGTACATGTCTATGAGATCATCAATGAATTTTTCGGAGAGATGATCACCGTATCCGGGCTTCTGACCGGGCAGGATATCGTGAAGCAGTTAAAGGATAAGAACCTGGGAGAAGCGTTGTATCTTCCCCGGAATGTCCTCAGAAGCGGAGCAGATCTGTTTCTGGACGATTATACGCTGGCAGACGTGGAGGGGGCTTTACAAGTTCCTGTGAATATTGTAAAATCAAGCGGATATGATCTTGTGGACGCTTTGCTTGGAATCGAAGGTTCCGGGCAGAACTAAGATATCAGAAGTAAGAATGGAGGAAATTATGGCAAAGAGAAAATCCAAGCCCATCGTTGCGGTGGTGGGACGCCCGAATGTAGGTAAATCCACCCTGTTCAATGCATTGGCTGGCGAAAATATATCTATCGTAAAAGATACGCCCGGTATTACCAGAGACCGTATTTATGCGGATATCCATTGGCTGGATATGACATTTACCCTGATCGACACCGGCGGTATCGAGCCGGACAGCAAGGATGTGATCCTGTCCCAGATGAGAGAGCAGGCGGAGATTGCCATGGAGACGGCGGATGTGATCATTTTCCTGGTAGATGTAAAGCAAGGGCTGGTGGACGCTGACTCCAAGGTGGCGGACATGCTGCGCCGTTCCCACAAGCCGGTGGTACTGGTAGTCAACAAGGTGGACAGTTTCCAGAAGTATATGGCGGATGTTTACGAATTCTACAATCTGGGCATCGGCGATCCCCATCCGATCTCTGCGGTGAACCGTCTGGGAATCGGTGATATGTTAGAAGCTGTAACCGAATATTTTGATAAGGAACAGGCAGAGGAAGAGGAGGATGACCGCACTCGTGTGGCTATCGTCGGTAAACCTAACGTAGGTAAGTCTTCCCTGATCAATAAGCTGCTGGGTGAGAACCGTCTGATCGTATCCGATATCGCAGGTACTACCAGAGACGCGGTGGACACCGAGATCACTTATAACGGCAAGGAATATGTCTTCATTGATACTGCGGGACTCCGTCGTAAGAATAAGATCAAGGAAGAGCTGGAGCGTTACATGATCGTCCGTACTGTCAGTGCCGTGGAGCGTGCGGAGGTCGTGGTACTGATGATCGATGCGGAAGAAGGCGTTACGGAGCAGGATGCGAAGATCGCCGGAATCGCACATGAGAGAGGCAAAGCGACGATCATTGTAGTGAATAAGTGGGATGCCATCGAAAAAGACGACAAGACCATTTACAAATTTACGGAAAAGGTGCGCAATACCTTATCCTTCATGCCTTATGCGGAGCTTCTGTTTGTCTCTGCGAAGACGGGGCAGAGACTGCCCAAGCTGTTCGAGACCATCGATATTGTCAGCGAGAACCACGCCATGCGTGTGGCTACCGGTGTGCTCAATGAGATCATGGCAGAGGCTGTGGCAATGCAGCAGCCCCCTTCTGATAAGGGTAAGAGACTGAGACTGTACTATATTACCCAGGTAGCGGTAAAACCGCCTACTTTCGTGATCTTTGTAAACGATAAGGAGCTGATGCATTTCTCCTATACCAGATATATTGAAAATCAGATCCGAGAGACCTTTGGGTTCAAGGGGACTCCCCTCAGATTTATCATCAGAGAACGAAAGGAAAAAGATCAATAATGGAACGTGTTATCTGTTTACTCATCGGCTATGTATTTGGACTGTTTCAGACTGCATATTTTTATGGCAAGACAAAGGGAATCGATATCCGTAAGTACGGAAGCGGCAATGCCGGTACCACCAATGCCTTAAGAGTATTGGGAACGAAAGCGGGACTGATCGTGTTTGCGGGAGACTGTTTAAAATGTATCATCGCCGTATGTATCACCAGAGCCTTATTCAGTACCGGACATCCGGAGAATATTTATCTGTTGTGCCTGTACACCGGCGCAGGAGCCATTATCGGACACAACTTTCCGTTCTATATGGGATTTAAGGGCGGAAAGGGTATCGCTGCCACCGCAGGACTGATCCTGTCTTTCCACCCCTATTTTATCGTGATGGGTGTGGTACTGTTTTTTGGAGCTTTTCTGACCACACATTACGTGTCTCTGGGATCACTGCTGGTATATGCCGGATTTATGATCCAGATGGTAGTCTGCGGACAGATGGGACTGTTCGGTGCCATGCCACAGTCACAGCTGTATGAGATGTATGCAATTACTGCATTTCTCACGGTTATGGCATATTGGAAGCACAGACAGAACATTGTCCGTCTGCTTCACGGGAACGAGAGGAAGACTTATCTGTTCAAGAAAAAGGCAACAGAAGCGCAGACAGAAATATCCGGGGAGGATAAATAAGCTATGGCAAAAGTATGTATATTGGGCGGCGGAAGCTGGGGCATCGGTCTGTCAGTGGTATTACATAAGAACGGACATGAAGTGACGGTTTGGTCTGCAGTTCCCGCAGAGATTCAGATGCTTCAGGAGAAGCACGAACACAAGATGCTGCTGGGAGTAAAGCTCCCGGAGGATATGATATTTACTACAGATGATAGATCCGCGATCGAGGGTAAGGATCTGTTAGTTATGGCAGTGGCAAGCTCCTACACCAGAAGCACGGCACACCGCATCACCCCACTGGTGGCGAAGGGACAGAGAATCGTCAGCGTCTCCAAGGGAATCGAGGAGCATACCCTGATGACCCAGGCACAGATCATCGAAGATGAGATCCCCCAGGCACAGATAGCGGTACTGTCCGGACCGACGCACGCGGAGGAAGTCAGCCGTGGTATCCCCACGACGATCGTAGCGGGTTCTAAGAGTAAAAGCTGTGCGGAATATGTGCAGAATCTGTTCATGAACGAGGTGTTCCGTGTCTATACCAGCCCGGATGTACTGGGCATTGAACTGGGTGGTGCCCTGAAAAACGTAGTAGCGCTGGCTGCCGGTATTGCCGACGGACTGGGCTACGGAGACAATACGAAGGCAGCACTGATCACCAGAGGCATTACCGAGATCGCCAGACTTGGTACTGCCATGGGTGGTAATTTCGAAACCTTCTGTGGTCTGACCGGTATCGGAGATCTGATCGTGACCTGCGCCAGTATGCATTCCCGTAACCGTCGTGCCGGTATCCTGATCGGGCAGGGCAAGTCCTACGAGGAAGCCATGAAGGAAGTACAGATGGTGGTAGAGGGCGTGTATTCCGCCAAGGCTGCCATGGAACTGTCGAAAAAATATGACGTTCAGCTGCCTATTATCGAGCAGGTAAATGAAGTGCTCTTTGACGGTAAGCCCGCGGATCAGGCCGTAAAAGAACTGATGCTTCGTGACAAGAAGCTGGAAGTATCCCACCTGCCCTGGCCTGAAGAATAAATCGTGAGAATAGATCATATTTTTGGTGTTGACAGAAAAACGCAAACTGGCTATAATAAGCTCATGTTTAGCGCAAACATATGATAAGAAGAATGCAATGAAGGGAAGAAGTACTGTTCCTCCACTTCTGACAGAGAGTAGCCGGCAGGTGAGAGGCGCACAGAAGCAGAGCAGGAATACATCCCGGAGCAGCCGGTGGAAAGAGAAGGATCAGAAGATTTTTATCAGAGGATTCCGAACGAGTAGATCAGGACGGCAGGCCCCGATATCGGCCGAAGTATTGATAGATACTTACTGAGCTGTCAGATGTGAGTCTGGCGGGAACATTAGGTGGTAACACGAGTGATCAAGCTCGTCCTTTTGAAAAGGGGCGGGCTTTTTTAGTGCCTTTGGAGCCGATTCCCGAAAAATGCAAAAAGGTATACAGAGTAAAAGAACCCAAAAAGGAGAAGAGAAAATGACAGTATTTGATGAATTAAAAGCCAGAGGACTGCTGGCACAGCTGACAGATGAAGAGGAGATCAAGGAACTGATCAATAACGGAAAGGCTACCTTCTACATTGGTTTTGATCCTACTGCAGACAGTCTTCACGTGGGACATTTCATGGCACTGTGTCTGATGAAGAGAATGCAGATGGCAGGCAACAAGCCCATCGCTCTGATCGGTGGAGGAACTGCAATGATCGGTGATCCCTCCGGCAGAAGCGATATGCGTACCATGATGACCAAGGAGACCATTCAGCATAACGTAGACTGCTTCAAGAAGCAGATGAGCCGTTTTATTGATTTTGGCGACGGTAAGGCACTGATGGTTAATAATGCGGACTGGCTGCTGAATCTGAACTATGTGGAATTGTTAAGAGATGTGGGAGCACACTTCAGCGTTAACCGTATGCTGACCGCAGAGTGCTACAAGCAGAGAATGGAGAAGGGCTTAAGCTTTTTAGAGTTCAACTACATGATCATGCAGAGCTTTGACTTCTTGACCTTATACCAGAAATACGGCTGTAACATGCAGTTTGGTGGTGATGATCAGTGGAGCAATATGTTAGGAGGCACCGAGCTGATCCGCAGAAAGCTGGGCAAGGATGCTTATGCTATGACCATCACCCTGCTGTTAAATTCCGAGGGTAAGAAGATGGGTAAGACCCAGAAGGGTGCCGTATGGCTGGATCCCAACAAGACTACTCCTTTCGAGTTCTACCAGTACTGGAGAAATGTATCAGACGCTGATGTCCTGAAGTGCCTGCGTATGCTGACCTTCCTGCCTCTGGAGCAGATCGATGAGATGGACAAATGGGAAGGAAGCCAGTTAAATCAGGCGAAGGAAATTCTGGCATACGAACTGACCAATCTGGTACATGGCGAGGAAGAGGCTAAGAAGGCACAGGAGAGCGCAAGAGCACTGTTTACCGGCGGCAACGCCGCAGAAATGCCTACCAGTGAGCTGACAGAGGCAGACTTTACCGATGGTAAGATTGATATTCTCGGTGTTCTGGTGAAATCCGGACTGTCCGCATCCCGCAGTGAAGCAAGACGTGCCGTAGAACAGGGCGGTGTTGTCGTAGCGGATGAAAAGGTTACAGATGTGAAGACCGCTTACGCGCCCGAGCAGTTTGACGGAGAGGGTCTGGTAGTCCGCAGAGGTAAGAAGAACTTCAAGAGAGTCGTTATGAAATAATAACATATAAAAATAACTAAAATTGAAAGATAGGATCTTTCACGAAAAACAGTGAAGGATCCTATTTTTATTGTGATTTTTCTTGCATTTACAGGTGCAGTATGGTTTAATATGGGTAGTATGTTAAAAAAATATCAAAAGGCGGTAATGTGATATGAGCAGCATGAGAGGGATCGATACTCCGGTAAGACAGCGGAGAAGAAGAGTATTTAAGGAAGTGGCTAATCTGGCTTACAATTCCACGAATCTGAAAGATGATATGGAGGCGCTGCCTTATAAGATCGTAGACTATGAAGAGTCGGAGTTCTGGGAGAGCGTCTATCGTGACAGAGCGATCATCCGTGAGCGCATCCGTCTGGCCATGGGTATGAGCTTACGCCCGGAGAACCGTGAGCATCCCGGACATCTGACACAGGGACTGGAAGAGAGTAATATTGATGAAAAATATTATGAGCCCCCTCTGATGCAGGTCATTCCGTCGGCTTGTAATGCCTGCCCGGAGAACCGTTATGAGGTGACCAGCTCCTGCATGGGGTGTCTGGCACATCCCTGCCAGAGTGTTTGTCCCAAGGGTGCGATCTCTATGAAAAACGGCAAGTCTGTTATTGATCAGGAAAAATGCATCAAGTGTGGAAAGTGTCGTGAAATCTGCCCTTATGATGCGATTTGTCACAAAGAGCGTCCCTGTAAGGCTGCCTGCGGTATTGGAGCTATTACATCTGACCATGTGGGAAGAGCCGTGATCGACAATGAGAAATGTGTATCCTGCGGTCAGTGTATGGTAAGTTGTCCTTTTGGAGCGATTGCTGACAAGTCTCAGATCTTCCAGTTGATCCGTGCCATGCAGTCCGGCCGGAAGATCATTGCCCAGGTAGCACCTGCATTTGCCGGACAGTTCGGCCCGAAGGTGACACCTGAGATGTTCAAGACAGCGTTGAAGGAATTGGGGTTTGCGGATGTCTATGAGACAGCGCTGGGCGCTGACATGGGATGTATGGCGGAAGCGGAGCACTACGTGAAGGAGGTTGCTACCGGTAAGCAGCAGTTTGCCCTGACCTCCTGTTGTCCTTCCTGGTCTGTAATGGCGAAGAATCTGTTCCCTGAGACCATTGATAAGATCAGTAATGAATTAACCCCTATGGTTGCAACGGCCCGTCTGATCAAACAGGAACATCCGGATGCATCCGTAGTATTCATTGGCCCTTGCGCTTCCAAAAAGCTGGAAGCCAGCAGACGTACCGTTCGTTCCGATGTAGACTTTGTTATCACTTTTGAGGAACTGACCGGTATGTTCGAAGCTAAGGGAATCCTGTTGGATGAGATCAAGGCCATGGATGAGATGAAGGATGCTACCGCAGCCGGAAGAGGTTACGGCGTGGCAGGCGGCGTTGCCAATGCTATCAAGGAGTGTATCGAACAGTATTATCCGGGAACACCGGTGAACATTCAGCATGCGGAGAGCCTGGCAGAATGTAAGAAAGCCCTGCTCCTTGCCAAAGCCGGTAAGATGAACGGCTGCCTGATCGAGGGTATGGCCTGCCCCGGAGGCTGTATTGCCGGAGCCGGCACCAACATTGCTATTCCCGTAGCAGCCAGAGCCGTGGACAAGTTCAAGAACGAAGCAGAGAAGAAAGTACCTGATGAAAGTGTGGATCAGGAAATGGTGGAACTGGAAAAAGAATAAACATAGGATAGAAATTTTGTCGGGAAAGGGAATCATCACAGAAGCGTGATGGTTCCTTTTTTATGGTCTGTAAATTAGCTATTGTTATTTTAACAAAGATACTATAAAATATCGTGGAGATCTTTTAGGAGAAACAGATTATGAACATTCAGGATAGTATTATTTTTTTCATGGAAATCTTAGGAACCATCGCTTTCGCCGCGTCAGGCGCCATGGTGGGGATCCGAAAACGAATGGATATTTTCGGCATCTGCGTGTTGGGCGTAGTGACGGCAGTGGGAGGAGGTATGACCAGGGATGTGATCCTGGGGAAATTGCCTTCGGCACTGGAAAAGCCGGTGTATGTTGTGGTATCAGTGATTACGTCACTGGCGATTTTTATACTGCTGTATATCAAACATGATCTTTTAAGTGGCAGACTGGGAACTTTTTATGACAAGGCCATGCTGATCATGGATTCCGTAGGCCTGGGAATCTTCACATCCCTGGGTGTGATGTCGGGAATTGATAATGGATATCCTGATAATTCCTTCCTGCTGGTGTTTATAGGAATGCTTACCGGTGTAGGCGGCGGTCTGATGCGTGACATGATGGCAGGGGAGGAACCCTACATCTTCGTAAAGCATATTTATGCCTGTGCATCCCTCGTGGGAGCACTGGGCTGCGTGTGGATATACAGAGAGTGGGGAAGACTGCCGGCGGTATTCATCGGAGCTTTTATTGTCATGGCGATCCGTTTCCTGGCAGCGCATTACAGATGGAACCTTCCCCATCCGAAATCCTTGTCTTAACTGTTGCAGTTTTTGAAAAAAGGCGGTAGAATAAGAAAGTGGTCTGCCCTGGAGATGGTGGACAGGAATATATAAGCAGGAAAGCGTATGCCGGAAGACCGTAGCCCGGATATGCACAGATTCCCTGCGGAAATGAGGAGAAAATGACAAAGATCAGAACAAGATATGCGCCCAGCCCTACCGGTAAAATGCATGTAGGTAATCTGCGGTCCGCATTATATGAATTTTTGATTGCAAAGCATGCCGGCGGAGATTTCATGCTCCGTATCGAGGATACCGACCAGGAGCGCTATGTGGAAGGAGCTACCGAGATCATCTACCGTACCCTGGAGAAGACCGGACTGGTACATGATGAGGGACCCGATAAGGACGGCGGCTACGGTCCTTACGTACAGAGTGAGCGTATGAAGACCGGTATCTATATGAAATATGCAAAGGAGCTGATCGATAAGGGCGAGGCATACTATTGCTTCTGTGATAAGGAGAGACTGGCTTCCCTGAAGACCGAGGTGGTGGACGGTAAGGAGATCACCGTATACGACAAGCACTGTCTGTCTCTGTCCAAGGAGGAAATCGAGGCAAATCTCGCTGCTGGCAAGCCTTTTGTCATCCGTCAGAACAACCCCAAGGAAGGAACTACAACATTCCATGATGAGTTATACGGAGACATTACCGTAGATAATTCCCAGCTGGATGATATGATCCTGATCAAATCCGACGGCTATCCTACTTACAATTTTGCCAACGTGGTAGATGACCATACCATGAATATCACACATGTGGTACGAGGCAACGAATATCTGTCCTCATCCCCGAAGTATGTGCGTCTGTATGATGCTTTCGGCTGGCAGGTACCGGTATACATCCATCTGCCTCTGATCACCGATGAGAACCACAAGAAGCTGTCTAAGAGAAGTGGACATGCTTCCTTCGAGGATCTGATCGACCAGGGATTCATTACCGAGGCAATTGTCAATTATGTGGCACTGCTGGGATGGAGCCCGGAAGATAATCGTGAGATCTTTTCTTTGGACGAACTGATCAAGGAGTTTGACTATCATCGTATCAGCAAGTCTCCCGCAGTCTTCGATATTGTAAAGTTGCGTTGGATGAACGGCGAGTACCTGAAGGCTATGGACTTCGATAAATTCTACGAGATGGCAGAACCATATCTGAAGAATGCGATCAGTAAACCCTTAGATCTTAAGAAGATCGCAGCCATGGTAAAGACCCGAATTGAAGTATTCCCGGATATTGCCGGACTGGTAGATTTCTTCGAAGAACTTCCGGAGTACGATGTGGCAATGTACACACACAAGAAGATGAAGACTACTGCAGAGAGTTCTCTGGAGGTGTTAAAAGACCTGCTTCCGATCCTGGAGGCGCAGGAGGATTACAGCAATGACGGGCTGTATCAGGCTCTTGTTAAATATGTGGAGGAAAAGGGCTGCAAGAACGGTTATGTGATGTGGCCGATTCGTACCGCTGTATCCGGCAAGCAGATGACACCTGCCGGTGCTACGGAGATCATGGAAGTCCTGGGCAAGGAGGAATCTCTTGCAAGAATCCGCAAAGGAATCGAATTATTACAGGCAAATGTTTGATTTTACAAATTGTAATCCCTCCCAGCGGGAGGCTGTGACGTTCGGAGAGGGTCCGCTTTTGGTACTGGCGGGCCCGGGCTCCGGCAAGACATTTACCATTACACAGAGAATCCTCTATCTGATCCATGAGAAACAGATCCCGCCACAGAAGCTTTTGGTGATCACCTTTACCAGAGAAGCGGCGGTTTCCATGAGACAGCGTTTTTTACAGATTTCTCCACAACATACCACCGTCAATTTTGGAACATTTCATTCTTGTTTTTATCAGATACTGCTCAGATCGGGCAGAGTTTCACCAGGTAATATTTTAAATGAAAAACAAAAAAAGGAACTGATTTATCCGGTTCTGAAAAAAATAAAAGCTCACAACTCATTGTCCGCCACAGACTTGCCGGAGCTGGCGAAAAACCTTCTTACAGCAATCGGTTATTATAAAAATACCGGCGATCTGCAAAGCAGCATGGACAGACTTCCGGAAGAATGGAAGAATGATTTCACACAGGTTTATTCCGGATATGAGGAAGCGAGAAAAAGAATCCGGGGACTGGATTTTGACGATATGCTGAAGGAATGTGAGGAACTTCTGCAAAAAGATGACGCAATGCGGGCCTATTGGCAGAATCTTTTTTCTTATATTTTAATTGATGAATTTCAGGATATTAATTACAGACAGTATTGCATTGTGCGGCTACTGGCCCAGAAGCATAAAAATGTATTCGCAGTGGGAGATGATGATCAGGCGATTTACGGGTTCCGTGGAGCTAAACCTGCCTGCATGAAGCAGTTTGTACAGGAATTCGGGGCAAAACAGATCATACTTTCGACGAATTACCGCAGCCATCAGGATATTGTGGAAGCATCCCTGGCGGTGATAGCGGAGAACAGTGATCGATTCCCAAAGAATCTGGAACCTTGTGAAGCCAACAGGCGGCACTTGGGCAAGATGGATAAAAAGAATTATCATGTTAGAATTCGGGAGTTTAGTGGTGCTAAGGAACAACTGCAGTTTCTGATGCGACAATTAAAGGATCGGACAGAGGGAGAAACTTATGGGATCTTGTTTCGTACCAACCTGGCAATGCAGAGCGTGGCAGCCGGTCTGACCAGGGAAGGAATTCCGTTTTCCATAAAAGAACATGGGAAAAATATTTATGACCATTTTATTGTACAGGATATTCTTGCATATCTTCGGATAGCGCAGGGGACGGCGGCGAGAGCGGATTATCTGCGAGTGGTCAATAAGCCGTTTCGGAATATTTCGCGAGAGGCATTTGGAGGTGAGGTATCCCTGCAGGCACTGGAACACTACTATGCGGATCTGATGAGACAAACAGGGGCTGGCTATCTGCGAAGTGCCTACGATGCTGTACGACTATTAAGGAGACAGATGGAATTCGTGAAAAATACAGATCTGAAGCTGGCAGTATGGTTCCTTCGAAAAGCCTGTGGATACGAGAATTATCTGCAACAGAGACAGAGGATGGAACAGACGGAAGAATGGATGGAAATTTTAGATTTTATCACGGAGGAAGCAGGGCAGTATAAAACGCTGCGGGAATGGCAGGAAGCACAGGAAGTTTACAGAGAACAGCTGCAAAAGGAAAATGAGCATCATCCTAAGAAGGGCAGGGAAGAAAGCGCAGATTGCCAGATCCGTTTACTTACCGTGCATGCATCCAAAGGACTGGAATTCGATCATGTGTGGATCCCGGACTGTAATGAGAAGACATTTCCTCATGGCAATGTACAGGATACGGAACACCTTGAAGAAGAGCGAAGGATCTTCTATGTGGCAATGACCAGAGCAAAAAAAGACCTGGAACTTCTCTGCCTTACAGGTACAGCAGAGCGTCCCAGGTTCCCATCCAGATTCCTTATTCCTCTGAATCGTTATCGTCGATGATCTCATCGAATTCACAACTGTCCAGATACTCGTCAAAAGCATCGGCAACTTTTTCGTAGACATCATCATCTTCAATGTATTCGAGAACAGGCTCTTCATTCGGGTCATCCGGATTCTCGGCATATCCGTAGAACCATACTTCTCCGTCTTCGTTTTCGCCGTCTTCATCCAGAGGCAGAAGCACGATATAATCCTTAGCCTCCACAGTGAGAATGGTGATGATCGCACAGTTTACGACAGTGCCATCTTCCAGTTCCAGCTCAACGGTCATTTCTTCATCTTCATAACTTTCTTTTTTACCCATGGGAATCCTCCTGTGATGTTTTTTGGGTGTAACAGTACTTTGTTCCCTTATTATAACCGTTTACGGATATTCTTGCAATGCTTGTTTTTATTAAGGTTACCGACTATAATAAAATAGTGAGAAAAGACAAATCAGCCAGAAGATGGAGTGTAGCAATGACAGAAAGAAAGCATGCAATAAAGCCGTATCCGCTGGGAGCACACCCAGAGGACGGAGCGATACGTTTCGCTTACGCGTCAGGGAAAAAGGATTGCGGCATTATCCTATATGACAGAGAGAGCGGTAAAAAATCACACAAAATCCCATTCTGCCGAGAAGAGCGGATGGGAAATGTTTACTGCAAATACCTGGAACTGGATCCTAAACAGATCGGATATCAGTTCTATGAAGAGGAACGGATCGTGCCGGATCTGCATGCACGGGGTTTCTTAAGTAATCCCGCTTACGGAAAAACACGAAAAAATGCCAATTATATTGCGATATTTCCCGGAGAGAATTTCGACTGGGAGCAGGATGAACATCCGATGCTTTCCTATCGGGAGAGCGTATGTTATTGCATGCATGTCCGAGGGTTTACCATGCATGCTTCCTCCAAGGTGGCACACAGAGGCACCTTTGCGGGAATTGCGGAGAAACTGGATTATCTGCAGGAAATCGGCATCACGACGGTGGAATTACAGCCTGTTTATGAATTTGATGAGACTCCGGAAGCGGTGATCCCGAAGACATCCGCAGACATGGCAGCCACAGCAGGAGAAAATGGCGGAGAACTCCCCGGTTATCTTGTACTGAACTACTGGGGCTACCGGGAGGGCTTTTATTATGCACCGAAAGCCGCCTATGCGGCAGGAGAAGATGCGGCGACGGAATTCAGACAACTGGTGAAGGAATTCCATAAGCGCAGGATGGAAGTGATCTTACAGTTTTATTTCCCCAAAGGGATGGATGTGACAGAGATCGGGAATATTTTACGGTTCTGGGTATTAACTTATCATGTGGATGGGTTCCATCTGATGGGAGAGGTACCTGCACAGGCATTGGCAGGAGACCCTGCACTGCGAGATACCAAACTGTGGTATTACGATTTTGATGCAGCGAAGCTCTACGATCCGGCACAGAAGCCGGAGTATCGGAATCTTGCGGAATACCGGGACGATTATCTGTACACCATGCGCAGATTTTTAAAAGGCGATGATAACATGCTTTCGGGCGTCTTGTATGAGATGCGCCATATTCCTGCCAATATGGGACGGATCCATTATCTGTCCAATTATTACGGATTTACCCTGATGGATATGGTGTCTTATGACCATAAGCATAACGAAGCTAACGGCGAGGGCAATCGGGACGGTAACGATTATAATTGCAGCTGGAACTGTGGTGAGGAAGGTACCTCCCGACGCAAAAAAGTGCTGGCTCTCCGGCAAAAACAGTTACAGAATGCATTTTGTATGCTGCTGTTAACTCAGTCTACGCCGCTGATCTTCATGGGAGACGAATTCGGTAATTCCCAACAGGGAAATAACAATCCCTACTGCCAGGATAATAAAATTACCTGGCTGAACTGGCAGGATAAGGAGAAAAATGCCGGACTGCTGGCTTTCTGGAAACAGATGATTGCTTTCCGTAAGGCACATCCGATCCTGCATCCGGAGGAAGAGCTTCGGATCCTGGATACGTTATCCTGTGGTTATCCGGATCTGTCCTACCACGGACAAAATGCATGGAGACCTCAGACAGAGAGTTATAACAGGCACGTGGGCATGATGTATTGCGGAAAATATGCAAAGACCAAGGCAGGTGCAGATGATTCTTTTCTCTATGTTGCCATGAATATGCATTGGGAACCTCAGAAGCTGGCATTTCCCAAGCTTCCGAAGGGTATGGAATGGAAATTGGTTTTAGCGACGGAAGAAGCAGGGAACATCCTGACAGCGCAGGATAGAGAAGAACAGATGGCTGATCAGACGAGAACCATAGCCCCCAGGAGTATTGCCGTCTACGAAGGCGTGATGGGAATATCACAGGACAAGGGAAAAAGTACCGGTAAGAGCCGGAAAAAGAAATCGGAAGCTTCTGAAGAAAGATGATAGAACGAAATGAATATCTGGAAACATTTTAAAACGATCACACACCATAAGGTCCTGGTGGCAAAGGGCTGCTTTAAGGTAGGTCTGTATAAACAGGGACTGTTACACGATATGTCGAAATACAGCCCCACAGAGTTCTGGGTGGGAGCAAAGTATTACCAGGGTGACCGCAGCCCCAACAACGCGGAGAGAGAGGATATCGGTTATTCCAGTGCCTGGCTGCACCACAAGGGCAGGAACAAGCATCATTACGAATACTGGATCGATTACAGTATGCAGGCATTGCCGGGAGGAATGGCACCGGTACCCATGCCGGATCGTTATATCGCGGAGATGATCATGGACCGGATCGCCGCCAGCAAGGTCTACATGGGAGACAAATACACGGACAGATCACCGTTAGATTACTATTATCGGGGCACAGATAAGGCACCTATCCATCCTAAGACAAAGGCAAAGCTTCTGTATGTGCTGGAAATGCTGGCAGAACAGGGCGAAGAGAAAACCTTTCAATTTATCAAAGAGGAACTGGTACAGCATAAACGGTGTATGGACTGGCACCAGCTGGAAAAAGCGGAATAGAATAGTAAATAAACAGTAGTAAGTAGAGGATCCTATGAACTGTATCATTCTGTTATTATTACTATTTTGTGGTGGAAATTCCTGTGACAACAACAATTGCTGTGGAAGCTCGAATGCCTGCGGTGCCCGCCGTCTGGAAGATGTGGGGTGCTGTGGAGACAGAGACCGCAGACCTCTAAGACCGGATTTTCCGAATTTTACACCGGTGGATGATCCGGCATTTTCCAGAAGAAATGATGGGAAATGTGAGACCTGCGGATGTGAACAGAATTCCTGAAATATGGAAAGATCAAAAGCCCTCAGGCTGTTCCTTCAGCTTGAGGGCTTTTGCTTTGCTTTATATAGAATTAATTGGACATAACTTCTTTCCAGTATTTGTTGAAAAGCTCTTCGCCATCCTCACCGAGGTACAGGAAGGTCTCCAGATTGTTATACTGTGTCAGATCCGGGAAAGCGATGGGAGAGTTCTTCAGGTCCTCATCCTCGATCAGCTCTCTTGCAGCGGTATTGGGGGTACCGTAGGTAATGTACTCGAAATTCTTCAGAGCTACATCCGGACGGCACATGAAATCAATGAATTTCTCTGCATTTTCCTTGTTAGGAGCATTCTTGGGAATAACCCAGCCGTCAATCCATACATTTGTACCTTCCTCAGGAATGACATAATCGAGATCCGGATTTTCCCCGATCACATAAATGGCATCACCGGAGAACATTACACCGATCGCAGCCTCGCCGCCGATCATTTTGTCACGTACCTGATCTACAACATATGCCTGTACCAGAGGCTTCTGGGCAATGAGATCATTGGTAGCTATCTGGAGCTCGGATTCGTCCAGACTGTTAGAAGAGAAGCCGTTTTTCTTCAGAGCCACCATAAAGCTGTCTTTAATAGAATCCATCATCAGAATATTATCAGCATATTTTTCATCCCACAGGTCTGCCCATTTGGTGGGAGGAGTATCTACCATGGTTTTATTGTAGATGATTCCTACGGTTCCCCAGCAATAAGGAACACAATATTTGTTACCGGGATCGTAAGCAGCCGCCTGCTCGTAGTACTGGGCACCGATGTTTTCTTTGGCATTGGGAATCTTATCGTAATCCAGTTCCTGGATCAGATCATTCTCGATCATTTTCTGCACCATGTAATCGGAAGGACATACCACATCATAAGCGGATGAACCGGCTTCCACCTTTGGATACATGATCTCATTGGTCTCAAATTCGTCATAGACCACTTTAATACCGGTCTCTTCCTCAAACATAGTGAGAGTCTCCGGATCGATATATTCTCCCCAGTTGTAGACGATGACTTCACCGTTTTCTCCGGCAGAGGAAGCGGATCCGCAGCCGGTCAGAGCAGTTGCGGTAAGGATGCCGCACAGAAGCAGTGCAATAAATTTTTTCATTCATTTTCCTCCTAAAATATATAGAAAAAGTTATTTCTTTTTCTTTCCTTTGGGTGTGTAGTTTACTAACAAAAGTAAAATTAATACAGTTACGAATATAATGGTGGACAGTGCGTACATTTCCGGTTTAATGCCTTTTTTTACTTCTGTATAGATCTTGGTGGACAGGGTATCGACACCGGGACCCTTGGTAAAGTGGGTAATGATAAAGTCATCCAGTGACATGGTAAATGCCATCAGAAAACCGGATAAAATACCCGGCAGGATATCCGGAAATACCACTTTGAAAAAGGCATACGTATGAGAAGCGCCCAGGTCGAGGGCAGCTTCGTAGGTGCTGGGATTCAGCTGCTTCATACGGGGCATTACACTTAATATCACATAAGGAATATTAAAGGTAATGTGTGCAAGCAGAATGGTCCCGAAGCCAAACTTTATACCAAAGCTGAGGAACAGAAGCATCAGGGAGATACCTGTAACGATTTCTGCATTCAGCATTGGAATATTCGTGATCCCCATGAGGACAGCACGGCTGGTACGTTTCATGGACTGCATGGCGATGCAGGCGATCGTACCGATGAGGGTGGCGATCAGCGCAGATAATATTGCCAGCGCCAGTGTATTCCACAAAGCCTGCATGATCTGCTCGTTCCGGAACAAAGCCGTATACCACTTGGTCGTAAAACCGCCCCATTTTGCACGGGTCTTACTGGCATTGAAGGAGAGCACGATCAAAGTAATAATGGGGGCGTATAAAAAGATAAAAATCAGTCCCAGATATATTTTTTGTGCAGTTGTTTTGATCATAATGTGTTCGCCTCCCCTTCTTTATCAGTGATCACAGAGATCACCATATTGAAGATGATGAACAGCATCAATACGATGGAGAGACCGCTTCCCAGATTCCAGTTGCCGGTCTGGGTGAATTCCTGCTCGATGACATTACCGATGAGCAGGATCTTGCTGCCACCCAGGATCTTGCTGATGACGAAAGTAGTCAGGGCAGGGACAAACACCATGGTGATACCGCTGAACATGCCGGGCAGACTTAAGGGGAAAATGATACGAAAGAAAGTCTGTGCACCGTTGGCACCCAGGTCATAGGCGGCGTTAATTACATTTTTGTCGATTTTGACCAGCACGTTATACAGAGGCAGTACCATAAAAGGCAAAAAGTTATATACCATACCCAGTACAATGGCGTAGGGGGTATTGATGATATTTAACGACGGCAGATGCAGGGTGGAGAGGATGCTGTTGATCACACCGGTCTTCTCAAGCAGAGTCTGCCATGCCAGGGTACGAAGCAGAAAATTCATCCACATGGGCAAAATGAAAATCAGTACCAGGAATGAATTCTGCTTCACATTCATGTTACACAGGATCATAGCAAGAGGATATGCTAAAAGCAGGCAGATCACAGTACTGATCACAGATAACTTCAAAGCCTCCCACAGAGCCTTGGAATGCTCGACGGTAGCAATCGCCAGAATATTATCAAATGTAAATGCGCCGCTCTTATCGGTCAGACCATAGTAGAAGACCATGCACAGAGGCACGATGACAAACATGGCTGACCAGAAGATAAAAGGGAGCGATAACAATTTTCTATTCATTGACTCCAATGGCCTCCTCGTCCTCAGATTCCGGCTTCTTCATGATCTGGATGTTAAAAGGATCAACCTTGATGCCGACTTTGGTTCCAACGGGAACCATTTTCGTGGACTGAACCAGCCATTCAAAGCCATTAGCCATAACTTCCATCTCATAATGAACACCCTTGAAGATAGAGTGGATCAGGGTACCCTGGAGGATGCCTTCCTCCGGCGCTACCAGCTCCACATCCTCGGGACGGATGACAACATCTACGGGCTTGTTCTCACCGAAACCGGTATCTACACAGTCAAAACGGGCACCCAGGATCTCTACCAGACGATCTCTGATCATGGTGGCACCGATGATATTACTGTCACCGATAAAATCAGCAACGAAAGCATTTTCCGGTTCATTATAGATGCTCTCAGGAGTACCGATCTGCTGGATATAACCCTGGTTCATGACTACGATGGTATCGGACATGGTCAGAGCCTCTTCCTGGTCATGGGTGACATAGATGAAAGTAATGCCAAGTTCGTTCTTCAGGCGGATCAGCTCATACTGCATGTCCTGGCGAAGCTTCAGATCCAGGGCGCCCAAAGGCTCGTCTAAGAGCAGGAGCTTGGGCTCGTTCACAATCGCACGGGCGATGGCGATACGCTGTTGTTGGCCGCCACTTAAGGAATCCGGCATACGGTTCTCAAAACCATCCAGATTGACTAACTTCAGAGCGTATTTAATTTTATCGTTAATATAAGATTTACTTTTACCACTGATCTTTAATCCGAAAGCGATGTTTTCCGCAATGGTCATGTGAGGGAACAGGGCATACTTTTGGAATACGGTATTCAAATTGCGCTTATTGGGTGGAAGGTTAGTGATATCCCGGCCTTCGAAAATAACCTGACCTTTGTCGGGTGTTTCGAAACCGCCCAGAATACGGAGGGTTGTAGTCTTTCCGCAGCCACTGGGTCCCAACAGTGTCAGGAACTCATTCTCGCGGATGTACAGATTGAGATCATCCAGAACCATCTGATTGTCAAATGATTTTGAAATGTTCACTAAATTGACTAAAGCATTTTTCATCAATTTTTTCCTTCCTGATGTAAAAAATCCTGCAAAAATCATCGAAAAACCTAAACGAAAATTTTTTGCAAGTCGAATTAATATTATACGTAAATACATGGAAAGTCAATGTGAAGTTTTGCATTTTCCGGGCTAATTTACATAAACTTTACCAGTGGGAAAAAACGGGAGTATTTTTCGGGAATTTTACAGAAAAAATGTTTCACAATTTTCAGAATTGTGCTATATTTATAAACATAAAAAGACATAGAATGCTAAGGAGGATCCGGTCATGAGCAAGGGAAAATATGTTGCCTATGTTTCCAGTTATACACAGGGGGACAGTCACGGTATCAGAATATATGATGTGGATATGAAAAACGGTCGTTTTAAGGAAAAAGATAAAGTAGAGATTACCAACTCTTCTTACCTGACCATTTCCCATAACGGAAAGTTTCTTTATTCTATAACGGATTTTGGTGTAGAGGCTTATACGATCATGCCGGACGGAGATCTCGAACTGATCAACTTCGCACCGATTAACGGTATGAGAGGATGTTATGTATCTACGGATTACACAGATCAGTATCTGTTTGTGGCAGGTTATCATGACGGTAAGCTGACTGTACTCCGGCTGAAGGAGGATGGTTCCATCGGAGAGATCACCGACGAGATCTATCATAAAGGACTGGGCAGTATGGCAGAGCGCAACTTCCGCCCTCACATCAACTGTGCCCGTATGACGCATGACAACAAATATCTGTTGGTAGCGGATCAGGGAATGGATCATGTCAATGTGTATCGTTTTGATATGGAGAAGGGTAAGGTGAAGCTGGAGGATATCATCCGCAGTGAGATGGAATCCGCACCCCGTCATATCAAGATCTCGGAGGATGGCAGATATATTTATATCCTGCATGAACTGAAGTGTTACATTGATGTCTATGAGTACGCGGATCATAATAATGATCCAACTTTCGAGAAGATTCAGACGGTAGAGCTGATCAAGCTGACCAGAGGCAATACGGACAGTGCCAGCGCATTCAGTTTTTCCCTGGATTATAATTATCTGCTCAGCTCTATTGCGGGAGATAATTCGGTTATTGTATTTGATGTGGATAAGAAGACGGGATTGCTTAAGAAGAATTTCCTGCTGCCGGTCAGCGGTGAGTATCCGAAGGATGCGGAGTTCTTCCCGGATAATAAGTTTCTGGTGTCTTTGAATCATGAAAGTAATACGATGACTTTCTTCCATATTGATCTGGAGCATGGAACGATGATTATGAATGGACCGGCGATGAAGGTCAATATGCCCAACTGTATTGTGTTCCATAAGTTGGGGTAGGTATTATTTTAGAAATAAAACCCCCACAGCCCCGGATGGGGTAAGAATAATCCCCGTAGCCCGCATTGGGGCTAAGAACCGCAGACCCGTTTGCACTTCGGACGCAGACCGTAGCGGTACATAAGCGAGGAAAGTACCCTCGCTAAGTACCGACGGCTGCTTAGAGTCTGCTTGTCCTTAACCCAACTGCGGGCTACTTGTTTATGGAAATAACCTTGTGATATGAGACTGTATTTGGTAAAATGAATTTATATGTAGAAGTAATTGGGAGGTAGGAGTATGGCACAGATCAGACCATTTAAGGCATATCGGCCCTGCAAGGGGATGGAGGAGAGGATTGCGGCGCTTCCTTATGATGTATATAACAGGGCGGAAGCGTGTGAAGTGGTGAAGAAGAATCCGGAATCTTTTCTGGCGGTTGACCGTGCGGAGACGCAGTTTGGCGAGGAAGTAGACACATATGCGGACTGTGTGTATGAGAAAGCGGATCAGATGCTTCGGGAGAAAATTCAGAAAGGAAAATTCGTACAGGATCCGACGCCATGTTTCTATTTGTATGAACTGACGATGGATGGAAACAGTCAGACCGGGGTGGTAGGCTGTGCATCGATTGATGATTATCGAAATAATGTGATCAAAAAGCATGAGAATACCAGGGCGGACAAGGAGGAAGACCGTATTCGTCATGTGGATGCGTGCAGTATGCAGACGGGACCGATTTTCCTGGCGTATCGGGCGAAGGAGGATCTGAAGGAGAAAATCGGAGAGTTAAAAAAGCAGACGCCGGTCTATGATTTTGTCAGTGAAGATGGAATCGGGCATCGTGTGTGGGTGATTGATAACGATGTGGATGTAGCGATGATTGAGGAGACTTTTGGGAAGATCCCGGCAATCTATATCGCGGATGGGCATCATCGATGTGCTTCCGCAGTGAAAGTTGGGTTGAAGAGGAGAGAACAGTATCCGGATTATACCGGAGAAGAGGAATTTAATTATTTTCTTTCCGTGATTTTCCCGGATGAAGAGTTACGTATCCTGGATTACAATCGTGTAGTGAAGGATCTGAACGGACTGGATGTAGCAGCTTTCCTTACACGTATTGGAAAATATTTCACAGTGGAGAAAATGGGACGGGCTCCTTACAGACCCACAAAGAAGGGCATGTTTGGCATGTATCTGGAGGATGAATGGTACTGTCTTGTCGCAAAAGAGGAAATAAAAAGTGAGGATGCCGTAGAGGGACTGGATGTATCGCTTTTGCAGAATTATCTGTTAGATCCCATTTTGGGGATTAAGGATCCGAAGACAGATAAGAGAATTGATTTCGTCGGAGGTATCCGGGGACTGGGAGAACTGGAACGGAGAGTACATACGGACATGAAGGTGGCGTTTGCGATGTATCCCACATCCATTGCAGAGCTTTTTGCGGTGGCGGACGCAGGACGGCTGATGCCTCCGAAGTCCACCTGGTTCGAGCCGAAGCTTCGAAGCGGGCTGTTCCTGCATGAGATTGAGCGGTAACCCGCAGGTTTTCTAAAGGCAAAAATGACAGAATAGAATGCAGCAATCGCGCCGCAGAAAAGAGGGAATATGACAAACAAACTTTATAAATTGATGAACTGGCCCCAAATAGAAGAGATCACGTATTCCGAATGCGATAATCCCCATGAGCTGTTGGGACCCCATAAGCAGGGAAGCAAAATGCTGGTACAGGCATACTTCCCGGGAGCAGAGAAAGTCACGATCCACTGGAAGAAGACCGGACAGGTGGGAGAAGCATTTCTTATGGATGTTCCCATGGAACTGGCAGATGAAGAGGGATATTTTGCAGCACTGGTAAATGCAGGGAAAATGGCACCTTATGAATATGTAGTGGAATATGGTAAGACCGAAAACCGTGAGGCACGCAGAATGATCTGTGGGGATGCTTACCGGCATGTTCCGCAGATCACGAAGGAAGACATGGATCGTTTTGCCGCCGGCATTCATTATACAATCTATGAAAAGCTGGGAGCACATCCCATGGAACTGGATGGGGACGAGGGAACCTATTTTGCCGTCTGGGCGCCGAATGCCATGCGTGTCAGCGTAGTCGGTGATTTTAATGAATGGGACGGGCGGATCCATCAGATGAGACGGCTGGGGGATTCCGGTATCTTTGAATTGTTTATTCCCGGAGCGGAAGCCGGAGACTGTTACAAATACGAGCTGAAGATCAAGGGCGGACTTACTTATCTGAAGGCGGACCCCTACGGCAATGCAGCGCAGAAGAGACCGGAGACGGCTTCTGTAATTGCGGATATCCGTAATTATCAATGGGAGGACGACGAATTTCTGAAAAGTCGTGAAAAATATCAGTGCGGTAATGCTCCGGTGAGCGTCTATGAAATGTATCTGGGAAGCTTTGTGACACCGGGGGAAGGACAGGATTATGTCAATTACCGGGAAATTGCTCCGAAGGTTATAGAATATGTAAAGAAAATGGGATACACCCATGTGGAACTGCTGCCGGTGATGGAGCATCCCTTAGATGCATCCTGGGGATATCAGGTCATCGGTTATTATGCACCGACTGCCAGATACGGTACACCGGAGGACTTTATGTTCTTCGTGAATGCACTGCATAAGGCGGGAATCGGTGTGATCCTTGACTGGGTGCCTGCACATTTTCCGAGAGATTCTTATGGATTAGCTGCATTTGACGGCACCTGTCTTTATGAGCATCAGGATCCCAGACAGGGCAGTCATCCTCACTGGGGAACCCTGATCTACAATTACGGTCGTCCACAGGTATCGAATTATCTGATCGCTAACGCACTGTTCTGGGTGGAGAAATATCATGCGGATGGTATCCGTATGGATGCAGTAGCCAGCATGCTTTATCTGGATTACGGCAGACAGGACGGGGAATGGATTCCCAATATGTACGGTGGTAACGAGAACCTGGAAGCCATTGAAATGATCAAACACTTAAATTCCATCCTGAAAAAGAGAGATCCCGGAGTATTATCCATCGCGGAGGAGAGTACGGCATTTCCAATGATCACCGGCTCCCTGGAAGAGGGGGGACTTGGCTTTGATCTGAAGTGGAATATGGGCTTCATGAACGATTATCTGGATTATATCAAATACGATCCGTATTTCAGAAGCCACCATCACGGAGAACTTACCTTCAGCATGATCTATGCTTACAGTGAGAAATTCATGCTGGTATTTTCCCATGATGAAGTGGTACACGGCAAAGGGACCTTACTTGGCAAGATGCCGGGAGACAGGGCACAGAAGCTTGCCAACTTACGATTGACGTACGGCTATATGATGACTCACCCCGGGAAAAAGCTTCTCTTCATGGGACAGGATCTGGCGGAAGAAAAAGAATGGAACGAAATGCGTCAGGTGGAATGGGCACTGGAAGAGCAGAAGGAAAATGCCGGAGTCCAGAGGCTGGTGAAGGATCTGAATGCATTATACAGAGAGAATAAGGCGCTGTACGAATGTGACGATCAGGCGAGGGGATTCCAGTGGATGAACGAGATCTCTGCCAATGAATGTTATGTAAGCTTTGTGCGCAAGGGAGAAGAAGCGGAGGAGCTGCTTTTGGTCGTAGCAAACTTCTCCGGTGTGCCCAGAGAGATCACAACAGGAGTTCCTTATGAAGGAAAATACAAGGAGATTCTGAACACGGATGCTGTCTGCTATGGTGGTACCGGTGTGGTCAATGATCGTATGAAACGGGCAGAGGATGTGGAATGGGATAATAAAAATACGTCCGTTACCGTGAAACTGGCACCGCTATCCTTGAGCATTCTGCAATTTATTCCTTACACAGAGGCTGAGCTGGAAAAAGTGATCGAGAAGCGTATCCGTAAAAATACGCCCATTCGTAAGACAACGAACAAGACAGCAAAAAAGAAACAGGAGAAATAACACAACATGGATCTGACAGATAACGTAATCAAAGAGGTACAGCAAAAGGAAGGACTGATAGCGTCTTTTCTGGATACCCTTCCGGAGAAAGCATTGAACTTAGGCATCCGCATCGGACTGGCACTGATATTTTTCTTCATCGGTGTAGAACTGATCAAGCTGATCCGCAAAATCATCCGCAAGTCCATGAACAGGGCGGGAGCGGAAACGGGAGTGATCCAGTTCGTGGATTCTTTTGTGAAAGCTTCTTTATATATTATACTGATCCTGACCCTGGCATCCTCCTTTGGCGTTGATGCTGCCAGTATCGTGGCACTGCTTGGCTCAGCCGGAGTGGCAGTGGGGCTGGCTGTGCAGGGAAGTCTGTCTAACCTGGCGGGCGGTGTGCTGATTTTATTATTGAAGCCGTTTAAGGTGGGAGATTACATTGTGGAAGGCTCCTCCGGTAAGGAAGGTACCGTAAAAGAGATCCAGATCTTCTATACAAAGCTGTTAACCTATGATAATCAGACGATTATTCTTCCCAACGGCAATCTGGCGAATAACACCATTGTGAATGTCACCGCTGCCGAATCCAGACGATGTGATGTGAAGGTGTCTGTTGCTTACAGCGCAGATATTAGGAAGGCAAAGGAAGTCCTGACAAAGGTTCTCTCTGAAGATCCTGATACTATAAAGGAAAGAGAGCATTTTGTATTTGTAGATGAACTGGCAGACTCCGGAATCAACCTATGTGTACGCTGCTGGTTCAAAAATGAGGATTTCTGGCAGGGAAAATGGCGTATTACCGAACAGTGTAAGTATGCACTTGATAAAGCAGGAATTGAAATTCCGTTCCCGCAGATGGATGTGCATATGCGTTAATTAAAAATAGATATTGAATTTTACAGACTATGATGATAATATTACCGTTGTGATTCAATGTTTTAATATTTACATTTTAGGAGGAAAAAATTATGAAAAAGTTTCTGGCACTTGCACTTGCATCTGTCATGGCTGTTTCTCTGGTAGCATGCAGCAGCACCACCAATGCTGACACCAATGCAGAATCCAGCGTGGCAGCTACCACCACTGCAGCAGCTGCAGAGAGCGGCAGTGAAGAGCCCGGTCTGAAGATCGCTATCGTATCCAGCCCCTCCGGCGTGGATGACGGTTCCTTCAACCAGGACAACTACAACGGTGTTCTGAAGTTCATCGAGGAGAATCCGAATGCAACCGTAACCCCCATCCGTGAGGAGACCGGTGACAGCGCAGCAGCTGTTCAGGCAGTAGCTGATGTTGTAGCGGATTATGATGTTATTGTATGCTGCGGTTTCCAGTTCGCAGGCATCGGTAATCTGGCACAGGAGAATCCGGATACCAAGTTTATCCTGATCGATTCCTGGCCTACCATTGACGGTACCGAAGTAACTGCAGATCAGGTGATCGACAATGTATATGCTGCTTACTATGCTGAGCAGGAGAGCGGTTTCTATGCAGGTATGGCTGCAGCTCTGTCTACCACCACAGGTAAGGTAGCAGTAGTAAACGGTATCGCATATCCTTCCAACGTTAACTATCAGTATGGTTTCGAGTGCGGTGTTAAGTATGTGAACGGTACTGAAGGCATGAACGTAGAAGTAGTAGAGCTTCCTTCTTACGCAGGTACCGATGTTACCGGCGCTAATGTAGGCGGTAACTATGTTGGTAACTTCTCTGATGAAGCTACCGGTAAGGTACTGGGCAATGCTCTGATCGCTGAAGGCGTAGATATCCTGTTCGTAGCAGCAGGTGGTTCCGGTAACGGTGTATTCACCGCTGCCAAGGAAGCTGACGGCGTTAAGGTTATCGGCTGTGACGTTGACCAGTATGATGACGGTGCAAACGGTGACAGCAATATCGTTCTGACCAGTGGTCTGAAGGTAATGCATGATACTGTTTACAACGTACTGAACGAAGTAAAAGACGGTTCCTTCAAGGGTGCTAATGTGACTCTGACCGCAGCAGATGATGCTACCGGTTTCGTAAGTGAGGAAGGCAGATGCCAGCTTACCGCAGAGGCTATTGAGAAGATCAAGGCAGCACAGGCTCTGTTAAAGGAAGGCAAGATCGTTCCTGCGGCAAACTTTAACGGTGTAACTCCGGAGACCTTTACCTGGTAGGAAGAATCAATTCACAAGAAGGTGATGGTGAGGAACTGTCACCTTCTTATTTGTTTACATGAGTAGAAATGAGGATGAACATGTCGGAATATATTGTTGAGATGAAACACATCACCAAACGCTTTCCCGGGATCGTAGCCAATGACGATGTGACGATCCAGATCAAAAAGGGTGAGATCTTTGCTCTGCTGGGAGAGAATGGTGCCGGAAAATCCACCTTGATGAGTATGCTGTTCGGAATGTACGAGCCGGATGAAGGAGAGATCTATATCCGGGGAGAAAAGGTGAAACTGGAATCCCCCAACCATGCCACCAAATTAAACATCGGTATGGTACACCAGCATTTTAAACTGGTATCCAACTATACCATTGCGGAGAATATTGTGATGGGCATGGAACCGGTGAAGAAGGTATTGGGATGTATTCCGGTAGTGGATATGAAGAAAGCCAATCAGGATATCCGCGAACTTTCGGAGAAATACGGACTGGCAGTGAATCCTACCGACGTGATCAGTGATATTAATGTCTCTACCCAGCAGAGAGTAGAGATCTTAAAAATGCTTTACAGAGAAGCGGAGATTCTTATTTTCGATGAACCCACAGCGGTTCTGACTCCTCAGGAGATCGACTTTTTATTAGACATTATCAAATCTCTGCGGGATGACGGCAAGACCATCATCTTAATCACACATAAACTGGAAGAAATCAAACGTATTGCAGACAGATGCGCGATCCTGAACCGCGGACGTCTGATGGATGTTATGGATGTGGCAACCACATCCACCAAAGTCATGGCAAACAAAATGGTAGGCCGTGAAGTGAATTTCGAGACAGAAAAAGAACCCGCGAAACCGGGTAAAACTATCCTCGACATACAGCATCTGAACGTCTATAACAAGCAGGATTTTCAGGTGGTAAAGGATGTATCTCTTGAGGTGCATTCCGGTGAGATCGTAGCCATTGCAGGCGTAGCCGGCAACGGTCAGGTAGAGATTGCCGATGCCATTGCAGGATTGATCCCGGCACGCTCCGGTAAGATTCTGTTAAACGGCAGAGATATTACGAATCTGTCCATAAGGGAACGTACCACAGAAGGAATTTCCTATATTCCCGAGGACAGACAGAATTATGGACTGGTCATGGATTTTACGCTTTCGGAGAATCTGGCACTGCGTAACTACTACAAAGAGCCTTTCTGCCATAAGGGAGTGCTGGACCAGAAGATTTTTGAAGACAACAGTGAAAAACTGATAGAAAAATACGATATCCGAAGCGGACAGGGCAGCAAGACGGTGGTACGCTCCATGAGCGGCGGTAATCAGCAGAAAGCCATCATCGCCAGAGAAGTAGAGCAGGATTCCTCTCTGATGATCTTCGTACAGCCCACCCGTGGACTGGATATCGGTGCCATAGAGAATATTCACAAACAGATCATTGCGGAGAGAGACAAGGGCAAGGCAATCCTTTTAATCTCTCTGGAACTGGATGAGATCATGAACTGTGCGGATACCATCGCCGTTATTTATAATGGAAGCATACAGAAGATCGCCAAAGCCAGTGAACTGACCACCAATGAAGTGGGTGAGTTCATGATGGGCGTTAAGAACAAGGAGAAGGAGGCATAAGACCATGAAAAAGATGACAAAATTCTGGAATGCAGTAAAGATCCCTCTTCTTGCAATCCTTTGCAGCCTGGTAGTGGGCGGTGTGATCATCGCCGTGACCGGTTCGAATCCTTTCAAGGCTTACTACGCATTGCTGCAGGGCAGCGGACTGGCACCCAAGTCTTCTTATGCAAGCTATAAGAGCATGCTGACAGACTTTATGAGTTATGTGAACTATTTTACCCCTATGATCTTTGCAGCACTAGCGGTAGCAGTAGCCCTGCGTGCGGGTCTGTTCAATATCGGTGTCTCCGGACAGATGCTGGCAGCGGGGTTCACCGCAAGTATCATTGTGGGCTACAGCAGTTTAAATGCTGTACTGGCAAAGCCTCTGGTAGTGATCATCGGTCTGATCGTTGGCGGACTGGTGGGGGCACTGATCGGCTTTTTGAAGTATCGTTTTAATATTAATGAAGTTGTTTCATCCATTATGTTAAACTACACGTTCCAATACGTGATCAGCTTCTTTATCAATACCTTTTTCGTGGATCCGGTCTCCAGACAGTCAAAGGAGATCTCCAAAGCTTCCAGACTGACACTGATGGATACCGTGGTGGGCAATCTGAAAATGGATATTCCGCTGGGAATTATTCTGGCTTTACTTATCGTAGTGGCAGTGTGGTTCTTATTAGAGAAGACGAGATTAGGATACGAACTGAAGGCTGTGGGCTATTCCCGCAGTGCCGCAAAATATGCGGGTATTAAAGTCGGCAGAAGCATGGTGCTGTCAATGACGATCTCCGGTGCTCTGGCAGGACTTGCCGGTGTGACCTATTATCTGGGATATGTGGGTTCCATTCAGCCCAAGGTACTGATCAGTACGGGATTTGATGCTATCGCAGTGTCATTGCTTGGTAACAACAATCCTTTCGGAATCGTATTTTCCACCATGCTGATCACTCTGATCAGTAAGGGCAGTACTTATATGAAATCCGCTGCCGGTGTGGATGCGGAGATCGCATCGGTTATTACCGGAATTATCTTGCTGTTCAGTGCATGTAATGCTTACATCAAATGGAAGATGGAACGAGGCAGAAGAGAGAAAACGAACAAGACAAAGGAGGACAAATAAATGGATATTGTGATCATTGACGGGTTATCCTTTGCATTACCTTTATTTATTATGGCAATCGGCGGTATCTACTGCGAGAAGTCCGGTGTGACTATGTTAGCCGTGGAAGGATTACAGGGGTTTGGTGCCTTTATCGGAGCATTTGTGGCAGTTGCCATTGCAGGGAATTTCTCCGGAGATTCTCCGGTACCATTCTACATTGCCATGATCATGGCGGCAGTAGGAGGAAGTATCTTTGCACTGATCCATGCGTTACTGTGCCTGAAGTTTAAAGCCAATCAGGTGATCAGTGGTGTGGTAGTCAATATTCTGGCTATGGCACTGACAGCATATTTGACCAAACTACTCAACAGAGTGGTATTCGGTGCCACCTCCGACAAGTTTGTACTGACCGTATCTTCCAGAATTACTATCCCGGGAATTTCTAAGATTCCGGTGCTGGGAGCTATATTTACCAATCTGTATCCCTTTGAACTGGTGATCGTGGCCGTGGCGTTTATTGCATGGTTTGTAATGTACAAGACACGCTTCGGTATGCATCTGCGTGCCTGCGGTGACAATCCTCATGCGGTGGATGCAGCCGGAAGACAGGTGGGACAGATCCGCCTGGCAGCTATCATGATCTGCGGAGCACTGTCGGGACTTGGCGGTATCTGCTTTGCATATTCTATTTCTGCGAACTTTTCTTCCAGTATCTATGTAGGTTACGGATATCTGGCAATCGCAGCGCTGATCTTCGGTAACTGGCGTATCCTTCCGACCCTGGGAGCATGCCTGTTATTCGGATTAGCCAGATCCGGCGGCTACCGACTGGTACAGGTATTACAGATGCCCAGCAGTTATCAGGATCTGGTGATGATCCTTCCTTACGTACTGACCTTGTTGTTACTGGTATTTTTCTCCAAACAAAACGGTGCGCCGAGAGCTTTGGGTGTGATCTATGACAAGGGTGCAAGATAAATCTGCCGGAATGCAGATATTTGCAGAACGCGGTTTTACGTAACTTTGAATAATTACTACAAAAAAGAGAAAGCAGAAGGCTTTCTCTTTTTTAGGTAAAATATATAAGCTGAAAATGGGACTCGAACCCACGACCCCTTCATTACGAGTGAAGTGCTCTACCAACTGAGCTATTTCAGCGGACTAGGTTATTATATATGTTCTTGGGAAATTTTGCAACTGTAAAATTTATTATTTTCAAAGTTCGTTTTGCAGAGCTGTAGATTATGTAGGAGACTGTAAGATGAAGATGCCATCCTGCAGATCTCCGAAAAACAGTCAGAATCAGTTGCGATGCTTTTTGCTGTAATGTTCCAGAGACTGGGTCAGCAGATAGAGCAGCATGGCAATGACACATAACAGTAAGATAGAACTGATTACCATATCCAGCTGGAACACCTGGGAACCATAGATGATCAGATAGCCCAGTCCCTGTCTCGCCGCCAGAAATTCTCCGATAATGACACCTACTAAAGACAGACCGATATTGACCTTGGTGGTGCAAAGCAGGGTTGGAACAGATCCCGGAAGGACGACTTTGAAAAAGATATCTCTGCGGTCTCCGCCCAGAGTGCGGATCAGAATCTCCTTCTCCGGGTCTACCTGGTGAAAGGCAGTGTAAAAGCTGATAATGGATCCGAAGACTGCCACAGAGATCCCTGCGATGATAATGGTATTGATGCCGGTGCCCAGCCAGACGATGAACAGGGGAGCCAGGGCTGATTTCGGAAGACTGTTGAGCAGTACCAGGTAGGGCTCTAAAATCTCCGACAGCTTGTCAGAGAACCACAACAAGGTGGCAAACAGAAGACTGATCACGAATACTAACAGGAAACTTAAAATGGTTTCTAATAAAGTAATGCCAATATGCATCGGAAGAGAGCGCTCTGTCCACAGCTGTATCAGACACAGGACGACTCTGTGTGGGCTGGAGAAAAAGAAACTGTCGATCCATCGATAGTCTGCGCTGACTTCCCAGAGAAGCAGAAACACTCCCAGAAGAAAGATACGCAGAAAAGCAACCTGTCGATGGTGATTTTTGTGCTTGCGAAGATATTGTTCCTGGACCGTCAACAGTTGGTTATTTTGCACATTTTTAGGTTTCATCGGTTAATTCCTCCCAAAGTTGTTTGAAATAATATGGAAATTCCGGGGCGTTTCTGGCGGCGAGGGGAGAACTGTCCAGCAGGGTGAGCTGAATGGGAAGTGCCGCTTTGATCGTTGCAGGACGTGCGGACAGCACGTAAACCTTATCCGCCAGGCTGATGGCCTCCGACAGATCGTGAGTGACGATGATCATGGTTTTGCCCGCCTTACGGATCAGCTGACAGATATCCGAAGATACCATGAGGCGTGTCTGGTAGTCCAGGGCACTGAAGGGCTCATCCAATAAAAGCAGTTGGGGATCCAGGGCAAGGGTACGGATCAGGGCAGCGCGCTGCTTCATGCCACCGGATAATTCGCTGGGCCGCTTGTTCTTAAATTTTTCCAGCCCGTAATCGGATAAAAGTTGTTCCACATGGGCGATGCGCTCCGGAGTGAGGGCGTGGTGGATCTCCAAACCCAACGTAACATTCTGATAGATGGTGCGCCATTCGAAGAGATGGTCATGCTGCAGCATATAGCCGATACGGGGATAGTGAAGGGAACCGTCGGGGTTATTCACGACGATGGTTCCGGCCTCGGGGGCGAGAAGCCCGGCGATAATGGACAGTAGAGTGGATTTACCACAGCCGCTGGGACCAACGAGTGCCACGAATTCCCCTTCCTCCACGGAGAAGGAGATATCTTTTATGGCACCGGTCTCCCCGGACAGCGTGTGATAGGAGTAACCTATATTTTTAAGTTCGATAAGAGCTCCCATAAAAAGGCATACTTCCTTAACATGAATATTTATAGTTATTGTATGAATTCCGATGGAAAAAGTGTTTTCTGTACCGGAAAGTGATGAAATTCACTGTATTGCATTAAAGTGTCGTTTGTGATATGATTAATTGCAATCAATGTCTGTGAGAAAAATTATCTGATAGACTACCAACGTAAAAAGATGGGAGAATGACCATGGCACAGTTATGGGGAGGACGTTTTACGAAACAGACCGATCAACTGGTATTTGATTTCAACGCGTCCATAACATTTGATAAAAGACTGTTTTACGAAGATGTCACCGGCAGTATCGTACATGCCACCATGCTGGCAAAGCAGGGGATCCTTACAGAAGAGGAGAGAAAGAGTATTGTCGAAGGACTGACCGGAATTTTAGAGGATGTGGATGACGGAACCCTGGCAATCGATGAATCTCAGGAGGATATCCACAGCTTCGTGGAGGCTACCCTGATCGACCGGATTGGAGATGCTGGGAAAAAGCTTCACACGGGAAGGAGCCGTAACGACCAGGTAGCACTGGACATGCGTCTCTATACCAGGACAAGAGTGGCAGAGACCGACGGACTCCTGAAAAAGCTTTTGGAAGTCATTCTGGATACCATGGAGAACAATTTAGATACCTACATGCCGGGCTTCACCCATTTACAGAAGGCGCAGCCCATTACCCTGGCACATCATTACGGTGCCTATTTTGAAATGTTCAAGAGAGACAGACAGCGCCTGGCAGATATCTATAAGCGCATGAATTATTGTCCTTTGGGAGCCGGGGCACTGGCAGGCACCACATATCCTTTGGACCGTGAATATACCGCGAGACTTCTCCGCTTTGAAGGACCGACGTTAAATAGCATTGATTCTGTGGCAGACAGAGATTATCTCATTGAATTCCTTTCCGCACTTTCCACGATCATGATGCATTTAAGCCGTTTCAGCGAAGAGATCATTATCTGGAATTCCAATGAATATCAGTTTGTAGAGCTGGATGATGCTTATTCCACCGGAAGCAGCATCATGCCCCAGAAGAAGAATCCTGATATCGCAGAGCTGGTAAGAGGCAAGACCGGAAGAGTCTACGGTGCTCTGATGGCGTTGCTTACCACCATGAAGGGATTGCCACTGGCTTACAATAAAGACATGCAGGAAGACAAAGAGATGGCATTTGATGCCATGGATACTGCGGCAGACTGCATCACTTTATTTACAGGCATGATTAAGACCATGAAGTTTTGCAAGGACCGCATGGCAAAGAGTGCCATGAACGGATTTACCAACGCTACCGATGCAGCAGATTATCTGGTAGGTAAGGGTGTGCCTTTCCGGGATGCCCACGGTATTATCGGCAGACTGGTATTGTATTGCATTGAGAAGGACACTTCTATTGATGCTTTAAGCTTAGAGGAACTACGTTCCATCAGCGATAAGTTCGACGAAGATATCTATGATGCCATCTCACTGAAGACCTGTGTGGAGAAGCGTCTGACCATCGGCGCACCGGGTGAGAAAATGATGAAACAGGTCATTGAAAAAAATAAAGAATACTTGAAAAATGATGCCATAGAAGAGTATCAACAGTCTTTGGAAGACAGACTTTCGTAAGATCAGGAAGGCATGTCTTTTCAGATAAAAAGGAAATGCATAGAGCTGAGGAGGAAATGAAAAATGAGTGAAAAATTACGTGTAGGTATCCTGGGCGGAACCGGTATGGTAGGTCAGAGATTCATCTCTCTGTTAGAGAACCATCCCTGGTTCGAGGTAACGACTATCGCAGCCAGCCCCCGATCCGCTGGCAAGACGTATGAAGACGCAGTGGGTGATCGTTGGAAGATGACGACTCCCATGCCCGAAGCTGTGAAAAAGCTGATCGTCATGAATGTCAACGAAGTGGAAAAAGTAGCTGCACAGGTAGACTTCGTATTCAGTGCCGTAGATATGTCCAAGGACGAGATTAAGGCAATCGAAGAAGCCTATGCAAGGACAGAGACCCCTGTGGTATCCAATAACAGTGCCCACAGATGGACTCCCGATGTTCCCATGGTAGTACCCGAGATCAATCCCGAGCATTTTCAGATCATCGAAGCGCAGAAAAAGAGACTGGGAACCACCAGAGGATTTATCGCTGTAAAGCCCAATTGCTCCATTCAGAGCTATGCACCGGTTCTGACCGCATGGAAGGAGTTCGAGCCCTACGAGGTAGTGGCTACTACTTATCAGGCAATCTCCGGTGCCGGCAAAACATTTAAAGACTGGCCTGAGATGGTAGGCAATATCATCCCTTACATTGGCGGCGAGGAAGAAAAGAGTGAAAAGGAGCCTTTACGTATCTGGGGTAAGATCGAAGGCGACCAGATCGTTCCCGCAACTTCTCCCGTGATCACCTGCCAGTGTATCCGTGTTCCGGTACTGAACGGACATACTGCAGCCGTATTCGTAAAATTCCGTAAGAAGCCCACCAAGGAACAGCTGATCGAGAAGTTGACTTCTTTCAGCGGAGAGCCTCAGAGACTGGGACTTCCCAGCGCACCGAAGCAGTTCATCCAGTATCTGGAGGAAGATAACCGACCTCAGGTAACGCTGGATGTGGATTTCGAGAATGGTATGGGTATCAGCGTAGGCCGTCTGAGAGAAGATACCGTATATGATTATAAGTTCGTAGGTCTGTCACATAACACCTTACGTGGAGCGGCCGGGGGAGCATTGCTTTGCGCAGAACTTTTGAAAGCACAGGGATATATCACCAAAAAATAAAGGGTGAGTGGGGTTATGAACGAGTTACGCTATCAGCTGGATCTGATGCGCGCAATGAATCAGAAATTGAGCGCCAGGGAGAAAATGTACCGCCTTTTGTGCGATACCATGGATTATGCTTATATCTACTATTCTTTTGAGAAGAATACCGTCACGACGCTTGGAAAATGGGATGACTTTTTCGATTTCCAGATCCGGGACAGACGGGATTTTACCAAACTTTTAGAGATGGTAGATGAGCCATATGTGCTGCTTCTTAGGGATATGCTGTTTTTGGAAAAGGGCGGTCAGGAGACTTCTTCTGTGGAATGCATGCAGAAAGGGAAGAAGACCTGGCTGCAGTTCTCCTGCAGGATATTCTATGAGGACAGCAGACCTGCGGATCAGATCATTGTGATACAGAATATCACAAAACAGAAGACGCAGAATGAAGAACTTCTCTATATGGCGTATTATGACGGACTTACAGGACTGTACAACCGTAACTATTTTGTACGTCTCCTGACGGAGTACCTGCGGCGCGCGAAGGAAGATAACCGGCTGGTCAGTGTGCTGGTCATCGATATTGATGATTTCCGTAAGGTCAACGACGGACTGGGAATCGTGGAAGGAGACGAACTGGTACAGCAGTTCGGATCTTTCTTAAAGGAATTCAACAGTGACAATGTGATCGTCTGTCATCTGACCAGCGATGTCTACTGTATGGCAATCTATGATTCCTGCGGTGAAAGAAGCGTGGAACACATTCATAAGAAGATCGTGAAGCGTACCAGAGAACCTTTTTATCTGGTGGGCGGACAGGTATTGAACATTACCGTAAGTGTAGGCGTTGCGGAATATCCGGAAGCAGCGACATCCGCACTGGAACTGATCAACTGTGCCGAGATCGTCATGTTCAAGGGTAAGTCTATGGGCAAGAACCGGATCCAGTATTTCGACACCCCGATCCTGAATGATTTCCTGAAAAATGTGGAACTGGACAGCAAATTAAAAGAAGCGGTATTTGATCATAACTTTATTCTGTATTATCAGCCCCAGTACTATGCGGGGAATCGGAAACTGCGCGGTATGGAAGCGCTGATCCGCTGGAAGGACGGCGACGGGAAAATGATCAGCCCGGCGAAGTTCATTCCGATCGCAGAGAAAAACGGCACTATTATCCCTATCGGCAACTGGGTACTGGAGCAGAGCATAAGGACATTTTCCGAATGGAGGAACCGGTACGGCGTTCCGTTCGTATTGTCGGTCAATATCTCCGCATTGCAGTACCAGAAGGAAGACTTCGTGGATTCACTGCTGAATATTATCCACAAATATGATGTGGCTCCGGAGGAGGTCGAACTGGAGATCACGGAGAGCATACTGATCGATGATTTCCGGGCAGTGACCGAGAAAATGCAGCTGTTAAAAGAATACGGCATCCGCATTTCCTTAGATGATTTCGGAACAGGATTTTCCTCCCTGTCTTATTTGAAGAAGCTTCCGATCAATACGCTGAAGATTGACAAATCCTTTACGGATACGCTGCTTACGGATTCCGCTACCAGAATCATTACGGAATCCATTGTCAGTATGGTGAAATCTTTAGGATTTGAATCCATTGCCGAAGGCGTGGAGGAAGAACAGCAGTATAAATATCTGCGTGCCATCGGCTGTGATGTCATTCAGGGATATCTGTTCGGAAAGCCGCTGTCCCAGGAGGAGATCGAACAACTATTACAGAAGATATACTGATCAGATGTAGCAGAAAGAATGAGGCTGCCATGTTAACTGGAAGGGAACAGGAAACAGCTTTTTTGGAGAATCATTATAAGAGACCGGGAAGTCAGATCCTGGTGGTATATGGACAGAGAGGCGTTGGTAAGACGGCTCTCTTAACCGCTTTTACGGAAGAAAAACAGACCATACGTTATACCGCTCCTAACTGTTCTTCCAGGGAACTGTGCTATCAGTGGGGACAGGAGCTTAGAGAACAGGGGAAAGAGATTTCATCGAACCCTTCCTGGGAAGAAGTATTACAGTGTGTATCCGGAGAAAAAAGTGATCGCAAAAAAGTTCTGATCATAGAGAATTTTCATTATCTGCTAAAGGGGGATACCCTTTTTTTACAGGAACTGATCCGTTATCTGAAGGAACACAGGGAGGTTTCCCTTCTTGTGATTCTTACGACCTACGCATCCGGATGGGTGGAGAACAGCATGATCTCTAAAATAGGGAACCTGGCATTTTCCGTTAGTGGTTTTCTAAAGGTCAAAGAGCTGCCTTTTTCCGTAATGCGCCGGATTTTCCCTGTCGGAACGCTTCAGGAGCGCATAGAACTCTATGCGGTGTTAGGTGGAATGCCGGGATTATGGAAACTGTTGGATCTGTCAGTATCTGTGGAGGAGAATCTGACGAACCTTTTTTTAGAGAAAAACAGCTTTCTTCCGGAACTGATGATCAAATGGCTGTCGGAGGAATTGCGTGAGACCGCAGTTTATAATACCATCCTTGCCACCATAGCGGATGAGAAGAACGGCAAACTGAATACTATGTATGCCCGTACCGGATTCTCCCGGGCGAAGATCAGTGTCTATCTGAAGAATCTGATGGAGCTGGAGCTGGTGGAAAAGGCTTTGCCCGGAACCTATGAGATCAGCAATTCTTTTATGCGGTTTTATTTCCGCTTTCTGTTCACTCACCAGACCGCCTGGAGAAGAGATAACGGCAGAACATTTTATGAAACATATATCCGGGAGGATTACAGTAACTTTGTGAGATCCGCATACCGGAGAATCTGTCAGGAGATATTGCAGACAGATTTTGGTACGGTGGAACTGAAGAAGGCGGCGCAGGGGAGAACATACTTTTTATGCAAGGATACTGCGGGGAAAAAGATTGCAGTGGATTATTCCGGTACGGTATGTTATACTTCGGAAGATTATGACGCGCTGCAGACAGCGCTGAAAAGCATCCGGACGGAACCGGATGAGATAATAATATTTTGTGAGAATGGTTATGAAAATGCACTGGCAAAGAAAGTATCCGGAAAGGTGCGGTTTCGCAGCGTAGGTGCGTGATTTATGACAGGAAGACGGTAATACGTGGGTAAAAATTTATTTATTGCAGAGAAACCCAGCGTGGCAAGAGAATTTGCCAACGCTTTAAAATATAATATGCGTTCCAAAGACGGATATCTGGAGTCGGAAGAAGCCATTGTTACCTGGTGTGTAGGACATCTGGTGACCATGAGCTATCCGGAGGTGTACGATGAGAAGTTTAAGAGATGGAGCTTTGAGACACTTCCATTTCTCCCGGCGGAATTCAAATACGAAGTCATTGAAAATGCCAGGAAACAATATACCATCGTGAGTTCCCTGTTAAACAGAGAGGATGTCTCTACAATCTATGTCTGCACCGACTCCGGGCGGGAGGGAGAATATATCTATCGTCTCGTGGAGCAGATGGCGGGCGTACAGGGCAAAGAACGGAAGCGTGTATGGATCGATTCCCAGACGGAGGAGGAGATCTTACGTGGAATCCGGGAAGCCAAGGATCTCTCGACGTATGATAATCTGGGAAATGCCGCTTATCTGCGTGCCAAGGAGGATTACCTGATGGGTATCAACTTCTCCAGGGCACTGACTTTAAAATACGGTAAGACTGTAAAGGATTATCTGAAGAGAGATCGTGCGGTGATCTCCGTTGGTCGAGTCATGACCTGCGTCCTGGGCATGATCGTGAACAGAGAGAGGGAGATCCGGTCGTTTACCAAGACTCCTTTTTACCGGGTGATCGGCAATTTTAAGCTGCAAGAAAAGCCTTTTACCGCAGAGTGGAGAGCAGTGGAGGGCTCGAAATACTATAATTCTCCTGTATTGTATAAGGAGAACGGTTTTAAGAAAAAAGAGGATGCCGAGCACCTGATCGGGGAACTTTCTGCGGAACCTGCAGGACCGGTGACCGTCACCGGCATCGATAAGAAAAAAGAAAACAAAAATGCGCCGCTTTTATATAATCTGGCGGAGCTGCAGAATGACTGTTCCAAATACTTTAAGATCAGTCCGGACGAGACACTTAGGATCGTACAGGAATTATATGAAAAAAAGATGACCACTTACCCACGAACGGATGCCAGAGTTCTGTCTACGGCAGTGGCAAAGGAAATCCATAAAAATATCGGAGGACTTCGTAATTATGCCCTGGCAGCACCCTTCGCCAAAGAAGTGTTAGAGCAGGGCACCTATAAAAATATAGCAAAGACCCGATATGTGAACGACAAGCAGATCACGGACCACTATGCCATTATCCCTACGGGACAGGGACTGAATAATCTGGCTGGGCTGGCCCCTACGGCGGCAAAAGTATACGAGGTCATTGTACGTCGGTTTTTAAGTATTTTCTATCCGCCGGCAGTCTATCAGAAGATCTCTCTTACATTGCAAGTAAAGGAAGAAAGCTTTTTTGCCAGCTTCAAGGTGTTGATACAGGAAGGATATCTGAAGGTGACTAATTTCTCCTTCAAAAAGGAGAATACGGCGCTGAAGGAGGACAAAGAGAACGAGAACGAAAGTGCCGATGAAAAATGTGATGCTGAGCTTACCAATCTGCTGATGCATCTGAAAAAGGGAGATACCTTATCCGCGGATACCTACGAGATCAAAGAAGGCGAGACTTCTCCACCCAAGCGATATACCTCGGGCAGCATCATTCTGACCATGGAAAACGCGGGACAGTTCATAGAAGATGAGGAACTGCGGGCACAGATCAAGGGAAGCGGTATCGGCACCAGCGCTACGAGAGCGGAGATCCTGAAGAAACTGGTGAACATCGAGTATCTGGCACTGAATAAAAAGACTCAGGTGCTGACTCCTACCCAGATGGGAGAGATGATCTACGATGTGGTATCGGATTCCATAAGACCGCTTTTGAATCCGGCACTGACAGCCAGCTGGGAAAAAGGACTTACCATGGTGGCAGACGGTGTGATCACACCGGATGAGTACATGGGGAAGCTTACGGATTTCGTGGGCAGGAGAACCATTGCCGTGCGGGGACTGAACAATCAGGGCGTGCTATGGAGACAGTTCCAGGCTACAGAAGAATTTTACCAGAAGAAAAATAAGCAATCCAATGCGAAAAATAAAGAATAAAGATGAGGAGAAAATAACATGGAAAATATTACGATTGAAAATCTGTATGATCTGACAGAGACCATTGCGGCAGAACTGTTTACCGAGGCAGAGTATCCATGGGAGGTACTTCCCAGAATCCACGATTTTATTTTGGAACTGGGCAAGAGACTGCCGGAGGAAATCTATGAAAAAAGAGGCGAGGATATCTGGGTGGCTAAAAACGCAAAAGTTGCGCCTACCGCCTGCCTGAACGGACCGCTGATCATTGATGAGGAAGCGGAGATCCGTCACTGCGCATTTGTCCGTGGCAATGCCATCGTGGGAAAGGGTGCGGTAGTCGGCAATTCCACCGAACTGAAGAACGTGGTTCTGTTCAATAAAGTACAGGTGCCCCATTATAATTATGTGGGAGACAGCGTGCTGGGCTTTAAGTCTCATATGGGAGCCGGTTCCATTACTTCCAATGTAAAAAGCGATAAGACGCTGGTGGTTGTGAAGAACGGCGAGGAGAAGATTGAGACCGGACTGAAGAAAATGGGAGCCATGTTAGGCGACCACGTGGAAGTGGGCTGCAACAGCGTACTGAACCCGGGAACTGTCATCGGACGTAATTCCAATGTGTATCCTACCTCCTGCGTCAGAGGCGTGATTCCTGCCGGACATATCTTCAAGAGACCCGGTGAGGTTGTGAAAAAATCTGATATTTAAAAATTTGATTGATGTTATCTAATGCATCGATGAAATCAGTTTGACGAATGTCCTTTTATGGTTTATGATATTTATCAGTGCAACGCTTTGACGGGTTAAAGCGTCTATGCATTACAGTAAGCGGATCGAAAGATCTGCAGAAAAGAGGGCATTTATTATGAAAAAGAAATTATTATCTGTAGTACTTACCGCAGTAATGGCAGCGACTGTTCTGACAGGCTGTGGCAGCACCGATAACGGAACTGCTTCTACCACAGCAGGCAGCGCAGCACAGACCGAAGCAGCAGCTTCCACAGACGGCAAGGTATATAACATCGGTATCTGCCAGCTGGTAGAGCATGAGGCTCTGGATGCAGCTACCCAGGGATTCCAGGATGCATTAAAAGAAAAGCTTGGCGATAATGTAAAATTCGATCTGCAGAATGCACAGGGTGAGCAGACCACCGCAGCTACCATCTGTAATGGTTTTGTATCTGATGGTGTGGATCTGATCCTTGCAAATGCTACGTCTCCTTTACAGAGTGCAGCAGCAGCTACGACCTCGATCCCTATCTTAGGTACTTCCGTAACCGACTATGCTACCGCGTTAGAGATCTCTGACTGGTCCGGTGCTACCGGCAGAAATATTTCCGGTACTTCCGATCTGGCTCCCATTGAAGAGCAGGAAGCTATGTTAAAGGAACTGTTCCCGGACGTAAAGCAGGTTGGTCTGTTATATTGTTCTGCAGAAGCAAACTCACTGTATCAGATTCAGCTGTTTGAGGCTGCTCTGGACAAAGACGGTATTGCTTATAAAGAGTATGCAATTGCTGATACCAATGAAGTACAGTCTGTAACTACTGCAGCGGCAGGAGAGTGTGATGTTCTGTATATTCCTACCGACAACACGCTGGCATCTGTAACCGAGACCGTATACAACGTAGTAGCTCCCGCTAAGGTTCCTGTCATCGCAGGTGAAGAGGGTATCTGCAACGGTTGTGGTGTAGCTACCTTATCCATCAGCTACTATGACCTTGGATATGCTACCGGTGAGATGGCATACGAGATCCTGGCTGAGGGTGCAGACATCACTACCATGGATGTTCGGTACGCTCCCAACGTTACCAAGAAGTACAACGCGAAGATCTGTGAGGAACTTGGCATCACTGTTCCCGATGATTATGTAGCAATTCAGTAATTATGATACCAGGGTCAAAAGGTCTAAGCCCACATGAGCTTGCTCATAAGTGGGTGAAAGACCTTGGGACCCGCCCCAATATGAGCATAAAAGTGGGATGATAATCCTACGATATGCGAATATTGGGTAGGGTGCTATGTGCCAGTGGCACATGTCTAGCACGGACCGAAGCGGAGCGGAGATGTGTGAGTGCGTAGCACGAAGCAATCCGTAGGTATCAAAGTCGGGGGTTTTTGACCCCGACATCGTAATTACTCAGTTAATTAAGTACGGAAACAAAATATACTTCGATAGGGATAGCGCCAGATAAGCGGTATCCCTATCGGAAGTTTTAGGAGGAAAAAGAAATGTCTTACTTTATGTCACTGAATCCCCTTTCCCTGTTCAGGGCAATGCCGGGATCAATAGCGCAGGGAATGATCTGGGGAGTCATGGCACTGGGAGTGTATATTACGTTCCGCCTGCTGGATTTTGCTGATCTGACCGTGGATGGTTCCATTGCAACCGGTGCTGCGGTATCCGTTATGCTGATTCGTGCGGGAGTTTCTCCAATAGCTACGCTGCCCATTGCTTTCCTGGCCGGAGCATTGGCAGGCATGGTAACGGGACTGTTGAACACCGCACTGGGAATCCCCGGAATTCTGGCAAGTATTCTGACGCAGATCTCCCTGTATTCCATTAATCTGAATATCATGGGCAAAGCAAACCAGCCGGTCAGCGTAGATAATTATCCGCTGGTGGTATCGCTGCGTTATGTGACGGACGGTTCGGTGAGCAGACTTCTCTTTTTCCTGGGAATGATCGTATTTTTATTGGCTCTGATCGCTGTGATGTATTGGTATTTTGGAACAGAACAGGGACATGCTATCCGTGCTACGGGCTGTAACAGCAATATGGCGAGAGCACAGGGCATCAATACCAACTTTATCAAGGTGCTGGCACTGATGATCTCCAACGGTCTGGTAGGTCTGTGTGGTGCGCTGTACGGACAGTTCCAGGGGGCATCGGATGTCAATATGGGACGTGGAGCCATTGTCATCGGTCTGGCAGCTGTTATTATCGGTGAGGTACTGTTCGGTAAGTTCGCCAGCAAGAGAAAACTTGCTTTCGCATTTACTTTAGCATCCGTAATTCTGGGTGCAGTGATCTACTACATGGTATATCAGTTTGTTCTGTGGCTGAAGATGCCTTCAGAGGATATGAAATTGTTCTCCGCTATCGTAGTTGCCATTTTCCTGGCAATTCCTTACTTGAAGGAGAAGAGAACACTTCGGAAAGGAGCGTCAAAATAATGGCTTACGCATTGGAGATACAGGATATACATAAAGTATTTAACAGAGGAACCATCAATGAAAAGGTGGCATTAAACGGTGTAAACTTAAACTTAAATCCCGGAGATTTCGTGACCATCATCGGAGGTAACGGTGCCGGTAAATCCACCACGCTGAATGCCATTGCCGGTGTATGGCCCATCGATTCCGGCAAGATTATTATCGACGGCACGGATATTACGAGCCTGCCGGAGCATAAGAGAGCAAAGTATCTGGGAAGAGTATTCCAGGATCCCATGACGGGAACCGCCGCCACCATGGATATCGAAGAGAACATGGCAATTGCCTTAAGACGCGGCGAGAAGAGAACTCTTCGCTGGGGCGTTTCCAGAGAGGATAGAGAGCTGTTCCGTGAAAAATTACAGACGCTCGGACTGGGACTGGAGGATCGTATGACCAGTAAGGTAGGTCTTCTGTCCGGTGGTCAGCGTCAGGCTATCACACTTTTGATGGCAGCCTTAAAGCAGCCGAAGCTTCTGCTGTTAGATGAGCATACCGCAGCATTGGATCCCAAAACGGCAGCAAAAGTACTGGAGATCAGTGACAAGATCATCGCTGAGAATCAGCTGACTGCCATGATGGTAACCCATAACATGAAGGATGCTATTGTACACGGCAACCGTTTGATCATGATGCACGAAGGTAAAGTGATCTACGATGTGGCGGGAGAAGAGAAGAAGAATCTTCAGGTGAAGGATCTGCTTGCTAAGTTTGAAGAAGTCAGCGGCGGAGAATTCGCCAATGACCGCATGATGCTGGCGTAAAAATAAGATTAGGACACGTTGCCAATTTCGGCAACGTGTTTTTACGTTAACTTGAGAGTTAATTAAGAAATGCTATCGAATCCCCGTAGCCCGCATTGGGGCTAAGAACCGCAGACCCGCTTCCGCTTCGGACGCAGACCGTAGCGGTACATAAGCGAGGACAAT
>CEAC01033126.1_pt1 | contig 49194 bp, 41 predicted proteins | sample 557411 | NCBI WGS metagenome assembly CEAC01 (sample SAMEA3182094, study PRJEB8094) | gut metagenome | biome: human; feature: gut; material: Stool; isolation source: human stools | place: Canada | collected 2012-02-21
GGCTATACCACTCTTGCACACTTGGTTGCTGAAAGATGCGTAATTCCTAGAAAGATGCGTAATTCCTAGAAAGATGCTTAACAGTTGAGATTGCCACTATTTTGCCAAACATTGAGAATGGAGCAGATTTTTATGATTAAAGAGAATTATATTTATGTGGGTATTGACCTACATAAGGAGACCCACACAGCAGTTATGATTGACTGCTATAATCAAAAGCTGGGAGAGATTACTTTCCCAAACAGACCAGCCGATTTTCCTAAGCTGGTAGCGAAAGTGAAAAAATGTAATACGGATGGTAAGACTATAGTTTTTGGTCTGGAGAATGCTTACGGTTACGGTAGAGCCTTAGCAGTGTGGTTGATTGACAAGGGGTATCTGGTTAAGGATGTAAATACCGCCATATCCCATCGACAGGCAAAGCACCGAGGTGCCATGTACCGTAAAAGCGACAGTGATGATGCGGAAGCCATTGCTCTGGCAACTTTAAATATGCTTGATAAACTTCCAGATGCGTGTCCCAATGATGCATACTGGTCACTTGGTCAGTTGGTGCATCGCAGGGATAACATCATGAAACAGCGAACCAGACTGGTTAATCAGTTGCACGAGCAGCTGTGTATTGCATATCCGTCTTACAAGTCATTTTTTAATGACATCAGCAGACCTACTGCACTGTATTTCTGGGAGCATTACCCATCCAAAAAGTATCTAAAAGGTAAGTCTGTGGAAGATTTGCGAGCGGAACTTGTTCCTGTCAGCCACAATAAATGCTCCACCAAGACCTGCGAGAAAATCCTGGATGCAGTAGCCAGTGATAAGGTGAAAAACAATGCTTATCAAGATGCAAGGGATATGGTGACTCTTAGCATAGTCAGTGATTTACAGCACTATGACAGCCAACTGGCAGAGGTAGACAAGATGCTGGAACAGATGTATAAGATGCTTGGCTGCACGCTTACAACCATTCCCGGTGTAAATGTTATCACAGCAGTGAAGATTCTTGCTGAAATCGGTGATATCAAACGCTTTAGTAATGCCAATAAACTGGCACAGTTCGCAGGGATTGCACCGCTTCATTTATCATCCAGCGGAAAGGGTAAGGATGTAGCCACCAAGCAGGGAAACAGACGACTGCAGGCCACTATTTATTTTCTTGCAATCCAGATGGTGCAGCTATCCTCAAAAGGCACACCAAGAAATCCAGTAGTGCGAGCCTACTACGAGAAGCGTAAGGCAGAGGGAAAAACCAGCCAGCAGGCACTGATTTGTATTTCCAGACGATTAATCAGTATCATTTATGGAATGTTAAAAAACGGTACGGAGTATCGCATGCCGGTAGTGGAAAATGCTGGCGAAAATAGGTAGTGAAAATGGCAAATATATGGTAGAATTTCAAACAGATGCAAGAGTCGGCTTTGGGAAGTGTATTCATTTTTCAAAAGAGAGGCATCGGCTTGGATAATTATAAGAGTAAAGAGTCTCTGTCAAGACCAGAGTGGTACACCTTCTGGATTTTATCAGGATGAAAATGGCAGATGGCACAGACCGAATGGACAGTTTGCATCAAATACAGAGGTAGGAATAGCAAATAATTCAGAGCATTATTTGCATAGATCATATATTAGACAAAGTACTATTGATGCAGTAAATTCAAATACTAAAGTTAATTATAAGACGGGTCAGATATATGACGAAATAAGTAGGAAATGGGTCAATCCTAGCAATGTCGAATTGGGACATACTACAGGTAATGAATATTGGTATTGGAGAAATTGGGCAGAATAACAGGGAATGACTCAATCACAATTTAATGAATTTATGAACAATCCAGATTTTTATAGATGGCAGGATGTTACTAGTAATAGAAGTCATATATACGAAGATCCACATTAATAACTATGAAGGAGAAAATGAAAATGACAGACAGATTTAACAGAGATGAAATGTTTTATCGATTAGCTCATCTTAATGTAGGGATAGAAAAAAAGGAAGAAGTTTTAAAGGACTTAAAAAAAGTTTCAAATCCAAATTTTCAAGATTCCCAAGGGACATCGTATCTCCATATGGCGTGTCAAGTGCATTCTGTCGAGGCGATTTCTATTTTGCTAGATTTAGGTGCAGACGCAAATATTAGTGATAAAAGAGGTTTTTCGCCTATATTAAGTGCGTTAGGTAGTATAAATGAAAATAATAATATAATCTTTGAAATGATGTTACAACATGGATTGGATTTGGACAAAATAGAGGGAGAGTCAACTCTGAAAGAACAGATAAAATCATTTGACGATGAGGGATTAAATAAAATAATTCAAAAGTATTCTCGAAATTAATTGTTAGGTGATGTGTACAATATAATGTCTATTTATGTCACCACACAAGAACACGATTCATCTAAAAATTAACCATGATTTTGAAATCATCGTAATGGCTCGCACAAGGGGGGGGTAAGGGGATGAAAATTCCTCATAATACCTAAACCAAAACACAGAAGCGGGAATGTTTTATTGGCGATAACTGCCATGAAAATTATGAAAAGTTGTAGAATATTTATTTTGACTTATGCTGCGCCTGAGCGGCATAAGTCTTCTAAAAAAATTTACTCCCAATTCGTTTATTTGTACCTAAAGCTATTAGAAAAATCTAAAGCTTTATAAATATGCACATTGATGAATACTAACACTCTTATTGTATACCATTTAAAACTATCTATATAACAATAGAAGGCTAGCTATGATGGAGTAATACAAGTACCGGGAAGGTGGGGAAAATAATGGAGCAGCGCATTTTGCAATATCGAAAACAGATAGATGAATGGCTGACAGAAATGGAGCAGAACGTACAGACATTGTCACAGCACGGTGAATACGCAACGCAGGCTATACAGAGACAGTCGGATACACAGAAAACTAACATAGAGAAAAATGACATAGAGAAAACGGATACCGAGGAACAGACCATGCAGGAAATGGTTCAGGACAAGCTTAAGGAGCATCTGGTGCAGGTAGGATTTTTCCAGCATGAGCGCCTGATCCATCTGATCGTTACGGTGACCTTTGCACTGTTAGAAATGTTGGCAATTGTCTTAAGCGTAATTTCGGACAGTCTTTTCACCTTATTACTCCCCATAGTGATCCTGATTCTGTTGATCCCATACATCCGCCACTACTACATCCTGGAGAACGAAGTGCAGAAAATGTATGTGCAGTACGACCGGATGCGGAGACTGCAACAGACAGCAGCCGGGAGCAAAATCGAAAAACCAGAGAGATAACGGAAACAATACAGTGAAAATAAACAAACGAAAAAGATAAGGGCAAAGTTATGAGGACTTCGTATAGTAAAAAACATATAGCAGGAATATCGGTTTTGTCCGGACTGACTGCGGCGCTCCTGTTACTTACCGGTTGCAGCAAGTCCGAAGAGACGGTCTATCAGATCCCGGAGGACAGAAAACTGATCGTCTATACCGCTCACAAAGCAGATGTATACGAACCGATCATCAAGGAATTTGAGGAACGTACAGGGATTTTTGTAGAGCTCAAAGCAGGAGATACTTTGGCACTTTTTGATGAATTACAACAGGATGCCCCCGGTACCTTTGACGTCATGTTCGGCGGAGGTGTTGAAAATTTTGAGGAGTGCAGAGACTATCTGGAACCTTATAAGGTCAGCGAAATCGCCCAAATTGCCGAACAGTATCGCACGGAGGGAGATGCCTATACGCCTTTTTCTGTGCTGCCTACGGTATTTATCTATAACAATAAACTGGTCTATCCGGTAGCTGCGCCCAGAACCTGGGAGGAATTGCAGACCGATCGCTGGAAGGGAAAGATTGCGTTCGCAGATCCCACGAAATCCGGCAGTAGTTATACAGCACTCTGTACGATGCTTCAGGTATCGGATCAGGATGAGCAGAAGACGCTGGAGACCTTTACCGGTGCACTGGATGGTTACTTGTCGCCCTCATCTGTGGCAGTACTGGAGGAAGTCAATGCAGGTACCAGACTGGTAGGTATTACCACGGAGGGAATGGCGAGACAGAAGATTCTGGAAGGGGCAGATATTACGGTGATCTATCCTACGGACGGCACCAGTGCCATACCGGATGCCACAGCAATCGTCAAGGGTGCAAAGCATATGGAAAATGCTAAATTATTTCTGGAATTTACCGTAAGTAGTGATGTACAGAGACTGGTGGAGGAAGTCTTTTTCCGGAGAACTGTCCGCAATGATATGGAAGAGTATGCAGCACGGGAGCAGACAAAATTAAAAACGATCGATTATGATATTCATTGGGCTTCTCAGGAAAAGGAAAAAATTCTGAACACATGGGAGACGTTACAGGGGAGAACAGATGAAAAAGTGGATTAAAAGATCGTTTCACAGACAGTTGCTGGTCTGCTTTGGTGTAGTTGCGTTATTGCCGTTATTGCTTTTTGGGGTATCTCTGATCCAGACTATGGAGACCAAGATCAACAGCGATTATGAGAAAAAAGTAACAGAGCAGGCGGAACAGATAGATGCCGGCATATTGGAATTGTTTCAGGAGTTCGAGGCGGTAGTGGAGAATATAAATGCTAACACCCGCATCGTGGAACAGATAGGTGAAGATGATAACTGGTCGAAGAGCAAGATTTACCTGCAATTCTATCGGGAAGTGACTGATTACAGAGAATATGCCCAATTTGATCTGTATGATAAAAACGGAAAATGTATTTACACTACGGCACAGAGAAGTGCCAAGAGGGATCTGCCTGTATACTGGGGCATTCTGAAGGCAGTCGAGGATAGTAAAGAGACGCTGGTGCTACGGCGGGCAGATACTAATGACAGCAATATTTTATTGTATGCAGCGGGAAAACTTATGGGAAAAGACAGTATACCGGAAGGCTATATTGTGATCAGCATGCGCGCAGAAAATTTTGAAAAAGTGCTTCATGATAAGGGAAATTCCAAAGCGGAGGTAGCAATCATGGACCCCTTCTGGAGAACCATTTATGATAATGGTGATCTGCAGGAAGAGCAGATCCGGGAGGAACTTATGGTTGGTCATAAGCTGCTGGGAGTATATCGTGCCGGAGAACTGCTGATCCAGCCGCTGGGAGAGAGTGGATTGTATACTGCATTGTCCTGTCCCAGCGTGTTTTCGACAGAAGTATTGAACTCCATGTACAGTGTGTTGATCGTGATGCTGACCATCAGTGTCATTCTGTGTGTTCTGGTGGCTTCCCGGCTGGGTAGAAATATGACCCGTCCTATTGAACGGATGAATACGGCCATGCGTACACTGCAGGAAGGAGACCTCACTGTCAGAATCGTCTCCGACAGAGAGGACGAGCTGGGACAGATGTCCCGGAACTTTAATATTATGGCCAACGAACTGGAGCAAAGCGTGCAGGATAAGGTGGAGAAGCAGAAGGAACTTAATGCTTCCCATATTGCCATGATGCAGGCACAGCTGAATCCTCATTTCCTGTATAACACACTGGACACCATGAAATGGGTGGCGAAGGCCAACCATATCCCGGAGATCGCTATCATGGCGGCGGGACTGGCGAAGATCCTTAGGACCAGTATCTCCAAGAGACAGTTCATCTATCTGAAAGAAGAACTGGAACTGGTGAACTGTTATGTAGATATCCAGAAGATCCGTTTCAATGATAAGTTCTCGTACACCGTGGATCTGCAGGAGGGACTGGAAAAATGCGTGATTCCCAAGCTGATCATACAGCCCATCGTGGAGAACTCGGTACTGCACGGATTAAAGGAGAGTGAAGAAGGAAATATCCTTGTGCGGATCACAGAACAGGAAGATGTCCTGTGTATTGAAGTAACTGATGACGGTTGCGGCGCTCCCGAAGAACGGATGGATGCCATCAACCACAGAAGACAGGAGCAGCTGGTGGGGCATATCGGGGTCTCTAACGTGGATACCATTATCCGGCTGACCTATGGGGAAGAATACGGCATCCATATGGAGAGTCTTACCTCAAACGCCGAAAACCCTACGGACGGACAGCGAACAGAAGAGGAAGGCGAAGTCCACGGTACGAAAGTGACATTACGACTGCCGGTAAGATACGGAGAAGCCTGAGGAACCGATACAGAACAACGGACAGAGAGGAATTTTTACCGGATAGTGGGGAAATACCGAAAACGGGAAGAAACCATGGAGGGAGTAATACGATGTACAAAGTGATCGTGATCGATGATGAGAAGCTGGTGCGCAGAGGAATCGTGATGGAGACAGACTGGCAGGCACTGAACTGTGTGGTTGTGGCAGAAGCAGAGAATGGGATCGAAGGTCTGGAAGCCGTGCGGAAATATCATCCGGATCTGTTGATCTGCGATATCCGTATGCCCAAAATGGACGGCATCGAAATGCTGAAGGAGCTGCGGGCAGAAGGCAATGATGTCAGTGTGATCTTTTTAACTGCTTACAGTGAATTCTCCTATGCGCAGAGCGCCCTGAAATTATTGGCAAGTGACTATCTGTTAAAGCCTTTTGGAGACGGGGAACTGGAACAGGCAGTGAACAATGCACTGGAGAAACGTAAGAGGACACAGGAAAAATTGGAAAACAGCAAGGATGAGCCGCTTCCCGAACTGGTCTTAAATAAAGGCGACAAGAGTAAATATGTCATGGCATCCGTAGACTATATCTCCGCTCATTATGGGGATCCGGAATTGTGTGTGGCAGAGATCGCAGAGCACCTGGGGATCAGTGAAGGACATTTGAGTCATACATTCAAAAGGGAGACGGATTATACGGTGGCGGCATACATCACCAGAGTTCGCATGCGCACTGCCATGAAACTGTTGAATGACTGCCGGAATAAGGTATATGAAGTTGCGGAACAGGTAGGCTATCGTGATGTTGCACATTTTTCCAGCAGCTTTAAGCGGATTGTTGGGGTCACTCCCTCCGAATACCAGGATAGAAGCATGTAAAATTATAAAGATGCACAAAAGAAATGACAAAATAACAGAAAAACTATACATAGTATCAGAAATATTAAAATAATAACAGTTTTGCCTTATACAAATTGCTGAATTCCCAACGTATAATAGAATCATCAGAACGGAAGTGGGAAACATCCCATTCCAAGTAAGTGGACCATGAAGGGTTATACAAACTATATGTTTCAAGGGAGGACAGCATATGAAGAAAAGAGTAGTATCGTTACTTATGATCTGTGCACTGAGTGTTGGTATGTTAGCCGGATGCGGCAGCAGCGAGACACAGAACCAGGCAACTGGAAGCGCAGATAACACCCAGACAGCCGGAACCGAGACGGTGGCAGAGACTAAGACCCCGGAGGTAGCCGACGACGCAAATCTTACTGCAACTCAGCAGATCATCAAACAGGCAGAAGGAATGACCATGGAGGAACTGGCACAGAAGGCCATCGAGGAATCCAACGGCAAGACCTTCTACGGCGTAGGTAACTCCAGCCGTGGTAAAGCAGCACTTCCTCTGTTCATCGAGTATCTGCAGTCTATCGATCCTTCTTACAGCATGGAATTTGACTGGCAGCAGCCTAAGAACAACAAGATCTTTGAACAGCTGACAGCTGATTCCCTGAAGCCGGAAGGAACCTTCGCAATGACCCTGATCCAGGATGGTAATCAGATCGAATCCAAGATGACACAGACCGGAATACTGGATACGTTCATTCCCAAGGAATGGGCAGAGGCTAACGGAACCACACCCGATGCGGTGGACGGTTATCTGGCATTACAGACGCTGAATAAGGTATTCGAATACAACTGTACCGGAGATAAAGTATATGACAACTGCTGGGACTTCGTAGCGGAAGGAACTCACGCATTGTTCATGGATATTGATTCCGAGGTTGTAGGTAAGAATTTCCTGTACATGCTGACCGAAGACAAATACGCAGCCATGTTAAAGGATGCTTTCAATGCATTACCCGCTGATGAGCAGGCTTACTTCCAGCCCACGATTGATGAGATGGAATCCGAAGCAAATGATTTAGGCTTAGGCGCTGATGGTAAATATGCCCTGGCATGGATCAAGCTCTGGGTAGGCAGCTACAATGCCCAGACCGATGATGGACCTATCTGTAATACGCTGGTATCCGATTCCGCTACCGATCAGTGTGGACTGTTAGTATACAGTAAACTGCGCTCCGTAGAAGAATCCGCAGGTGTATCTGTGAACAATATCAAGGTTGCCGCTTATCAGGATGGTTATAAGGGAATCGGCGGATACGGTTACTGTCATTATCTGTTTGTTACCGATAACAGCCCGTTGCCCTGGACTGCATGTGCTTTCATCGCATACATGACCTGTACCGAAGACGGCTTCAGTGCATGGGGCAAAGACATGGGCGGTTATTCCGCTAACCCTGAAGTGGCAAAGGCGATCGAAGCTACCTATCAGCACAGCACCGGTGGTAATGATGAGAACGGTAATGTTGTATACGAGAGCAAGAACGACAGAGGCTTCGACTGGTGGTCTACCGATGGCGAACTGGTGCTGGAAGATCCTGAGTACTGCGCATCCGTATCCTTCACGGTAGGAAGCTGGATCGAGCTGTTACCGAAGTATACTGCTGAGTGATATGAGTGATATATGATATAAAAAAGTGACTATTCGTCCTGTCAGAATAAGAAAATCTGCTACATCATGCCTGCATGTAAGTAGCAGTTTTCTTATTCGCAGGGGTGGATGGTTTACAGGACCAAAAGCTTGTATTGGGAAGAGAGGTTAACCATGAATCAGAGTGCCACAAAAAAAACAAGCAAGATGGTGATTGTTCTGAACAAGATCAAGACGTATTTCTCCAAGCCACAAAATATCATTCTGCTTCTGTTTGGTATCGTACTTACTTTTACCACAGTGGCGCCGATCGTGGCAATCGTCGAGGATACCTTCAAGATCCATCCGGGCACCATCGATGCACATCTTACCGGAAAAGCAAGCGGATATTCCGTTGCCAATTATGTGGATCTGTTCACCAGTAAACTGGCGAGAACAAATCTGTGGACACCGCTGTTAAATACTGTTCTTTTGGCAGTCTTTACCTGCCTGATCTCCATTTTGTTCGGCGGTTTGTTCGCATTCTTAATTACGAGAACCAATTTAAAATGTAAAAAATATCTAAGCTCCATTTTTATTTTCCCCTACATCATGCCCCAGTGGACACTGGCAGTGGTATGGCAGAATGTATTCAACAGTAATGTAGTCACCGGAACATCCAACGGACTGCTGGCTTCGCTTTTTAATATTACGATGCCGAAATGGTGGTGCCTGGGATTGTTCCCCAGTGCAGTGGTATTGGGACTGCATTACGCCCCCTTTGCCTACATACTGATCGGCGGCATCTTCCGCAACATGGATGCCAATCTGGAGGAAGCAGCGACGATTTTGGATACACCGAAGTGGAAGACCATGTTCCGCATTACCTTACCTATGGTAAAGCCGGCGATCCTTTCCACGATCCTGCTGGTATTCGGAAGCGCCATGGGAAGTTATCCCGTACCTCACTATCTGGGACTGACCACTCTGTCCACCAAGTACATCTCCATGAACTCCAAGTATACCGGGGAAGCCAGTATTCTTGCCATCATCATGATGATCTTCGGTGTGGCGATCCTGTTAATGAACCAAATGAGCTTAAAGAGCCGTAAGAATTATACGACGGTTACCGGTAAATCCGGACAGATCTCCAAGATCAACTTAGGAAAGGTTGGAAAATACCTGATCGCGATCATTCTGATCGTTATCACCTTCTTCACCAGTATTTTCCCGATCCTGTCCTTTGCACTGGAGACTTTCCTTCCGAATCCGGGAGATTATAGTTTCCTGTATACCATGGATTCCAGCGCTCTGACAACCAAGTGGTGGCTGACGGATAACAACGGAGCCGGTGCTCTGTACGGACAGCCCGGTATCCTCCACAATCCGCTGATCTGGAGAGCATTCAAGGGAACGATGTTAGTCGCTGTATGCTGTGCTTTGATCGCAGGTACCATCGGTACCCTGATCGGTTATGCAGTATCCAAGAACCGGAGAAGCAAGTGGGCGAATTACGTCAATGGTGTGGCATTCCTGCCGTACCTGATGCCGTCCCTGGCAGTGGGCGCAGCGTTCTTCATCCTGTTCTCCAATGACAAGATCAACCTGTTCAACACTTACACATTGTTGATCATCGCAGGCGTGATCAAGTACATTCCCTTCGCCAGCAGAAGTGCACTGAATTCCATGCTACAGCTGTCGGGAGAGATCGAGGAAGCGGCCATCATCCAGGATATTCCCTGGTACAAGCGAATGCTTCGGATCATCATTCCGATCCAGAAGTCTTCCATTATCAACGGATATATGCTTCCGTTCATGACCTGTCTGCGAGAGCTGTCCCTGTTCTTACTGTTATGTACGCAGGGCTTTATCCTCTCTACGACACTGGATTATTTCGATGAGATGGGACTGTATGCATTCTCCAGCGCCATCAACCTGATCCTGATCGTAACGATCCTGATCTTTAATACTTTAGTAAATAAACTGACCGGGTCCAGCCTGGATGAAGGTATCGGAGGTAAATAACTATGCCGGAAATCAAATTAACACATGTTACAAAACGTTGGGGAAAATTCTATGCGGTAGATGATCTGAGTCTGGATATGGAGGATAATTCCTTTATCACTCTGCTTGGTCCCTCCGGTTGCGGTAAGACCACTACCTTACGTATGATCGCCGGTCTGGAGACCCCTACCAGCGGGCAGATCAAGATCGGAGACCGGGTGGTATTCGACAGTGAAGCGGGAATCAATGTTCCCGCAAATAAGAGAAAAGTCGGATTCTTGTTCCAAAACTACGCACTGTGGCCGAACATGACGGTATACCAGAACATCTCCTTCGGACTGGGCAATATCAAGGAAGAACTTCCCGTGATCGATGAGGAAGCAAAAGCTTTAAAAAGCATGATCAAGGCACTGGAGAATCCGGGAGAGCTGGTAAAACTCATTGAGGAATGCAGAGATAAAAAGGGAAAATTAGACCTGGATATGGTCTATCTGAAGCTGATCGATAATTACATCATTTCTATCTATACTGCAAAGGAGCTGTATAATTACAAACTCCACGAGGCGGCAGACAAAGAAAGTGCATCAAAACAAAAGAAGCAGGAGCTGACTGCCAAGCTGGACAGCATCCTGGCAGGGCATAAGGAAAAAGGGGAAGAGCTTAACGAGAAATTCGAAGTCGTATCCGGTGGCAAGGTAGTAACCAAGGTCAGAAAATATTCCAAGGAAGAGATAGACCTGGCGGTACGCAGAGTATCCCGTATCGTTAAGATCGGAATGTTCATGAACCGTTATCCCGCAGAACTGTCCGGTGGACAACAGCAGAGAGTTGCCATTGCCAGAACCCTGGCACCGGAACCCCAGGTACTGTTCATGGATGAGCCGCTGTCTAACCTGGATGCGAAACTCCGTCTGGAAATGAGATATGAACTGCAGCGTCTGCATGTAGAGACCGGAAGCACCTTCGTATATGTAACCCATGACCAGATGGAAGCTATGACACTGGCAACGAAGATCTGTCTGATCAACAACGGTGTATTGCAGCAGTATGAAGCACCGCTGACTGTGTACAGCAGACCCAACAACCTGTTTGTGGCTGATTTCGTAGGAAATCCTTCCATTAATTTTATCGAAGCCAAAGGTGTGCAGAATGAAAACGGCAGCCTGGATGTGACGATCTTAGACGGAAGAAAGGCAAAGTTTGTTCCGAAAGAACATCTGGATCTGCTAAGATGGTTTGCAGAGAGAGATAAGAACGAAGCTGATGAGGCAGCCCGTCACAAAGAGAAAATGCAGGATAAGAAAGCTGTGGAGAAATCCAATAAGGATGAAGTCTTCAAGTATCATATTGCCAGAGTGAACGAGGACGATTACGCACTGCAGGAAGCTCCCGTGATCACCAACGAGGATTTTGTCATCGGTGTACGTCCCGAAGCCCTGCATTTACACGATGGCGCAGGACTGGACGGCGTGATCTACGGTGCCATGCCCACGGGTATGGAATCCACGATCAAGCTTCGTATCGGTGATTTCCTGCTGACCGGCGTAGTCTTTGGCAATACTGCTTACAAGATCGGCCAGGAAGTGAAGTTCGAGATCGGTGGAGAAGATATTCTGTTATTTGACAGAAAATCCGGAAAACTCATTACAGCCGGCAGACTGCAGGTATAGTCATAAACACAGGTGATTCAGTATCTTAAAAAAACGTATCGGAAAACGAGACCGAATGTCTCACTACCGATACGTTTTTGTTGTAATCGAACAAAGATTCGTATATAATGAATATGTCTGCAAAACGAGAGCATCAAAGATGCAGTTTTGCGAATGAGGTTCTGCATCGTTACAATCTTTTGCAACAGGTGCTACAGGGTTAATGCGGGAGGCAGCAATATGAAAATCATCCATTGTGCGGATATCCATCTGGATTCCAAAATGAGTGCAAATCTGACCAAAGAAAAAGCGAGAGAACGCAAGACGGAATTGCTGACTACCTTTCAGAATATGGTTACCTACGGGGCAGAGCAGGGCGTGGCGGCGATCATAATCGCAGGAGATCTGTTCGATACGAAAAACGTATCCGCTACCGCCCGGAATGTGGTAAAAGACTTAATTCAGGGACATCCCCAAATAGCTTTTTATTACTTACAGGGGAATCATGACGAAGGAAGCTTTACTTCCGGTCTTTCGGAACTTCCGGAGAATCTTCATCTATTCGGGAACAACTGGACAAGCTATGAACTTTCAGGGACGGAGAATACCTCCGGTAAGGGAGTTGCAGTTACCGGGGTGGAACTGACACCGGAAAACAGCGGAAGCATATATAATACGCTTTCACTGGATGTGGATCAATGCAACATTGTAGTCCTGCATGGGCAGGAATCGGAATACAGTGCGAGAGATAAGGCGGAGATCATTCATCTGACGGCATTGAAAAATAAGGGAATTGATTATCTTGCCCTGGGACACATCCACAGCTATAAGAAAGAGCGTCTGGATGCGAGAGGCGTCTATTGCTATCCCGGCTGTCTGGAGGGCAGAGGGTTTGACGAATGCGGAGAGCATGGATTTGTGATGCTTGACATTGATGAGCTGACAGGTACAATTGACAGTACTTTTATTCCTTTCGCATCCCGGAAGCTCTATACCATTCCGGTGGATATTACCGGTTGTGAATCCACGACGGAAATCCTGGAACGGATGAGAGATGAGACGACCGGGAAAGGTTACCCGGAGAAAAGTCTGATCAAGTATGAACTGGTCGGAAAAATAGATGTGGAAAGTGAAAAGGATATTGATTTTCTGCTACATCAGTTCAGCCACCTTTTTTATTTTGTGAAGATTAAGGACAGCTCTGCGTATCTGGTGGATTATGCTGCTTTTGCAAAGGATAAGTCCTTAAAGGGAGAGTTTATCCGTACTGTCATGGGCAGAGCGGATCTGCCGGAAGAGGACAAGGCGACAGTGATACATTACGGATTGCAGGCACTGGCCGGAGAGGAGATCCTGGACGCATGAAACTGATCAAATGTCACATTGAGAATTTCGGAAAACTAAGTGACTTTACCTATGATTTTACAGATGGCTGCAACACCGTCTGTGAGGAAAACGGCTGGGGAAAAAGCACACTGGCTGCATTCTTACGCGTTATGCTGTTTGGATTCCGGAATGAAGGGAAGAGGGACCCGCTGGAAAATGAGAGGAAGAGATACAGTCCCTGGCAAAAGGGCGTCTACGGCGGAGAACTGCAATTCGAAAGTGAAGGAAAGCAATATTCTGTCCGCAGAACCTTCGGAAGTAAAAGCGCAGAAGATGAATTTCAGCTGACAGATACGAAAACAAATCTTCCATGCAGTGATTTTACACAAAATCTGGGAGAAGAGTTGTTCCGGATCGACGCAGGATCCTTTGAACGGACGATTTTTATCTCACAGAATGACTGCGAGACCTTTGTTACGGACGGCATCAATGCCAAAATCGGGAATCTGGCGGAGAATACGGACGATATCAATAATTTTGAGACAGCGGACAAGCGGTTGAACGATCTGTTAAACAGCATGTCACCCTCTCGTAAGACCGGATCGCTCCGTCAGAGCAAGGACCGCATTACGGAACTGAAGACGCAGATCCGTAACGGGCAGGAGATACAGAATACGATGGAAAGTATTGATACCCGGAAAAAGGCGGCGATCGAGGAGAGAGAAAAGCTTTCTGCGGAACTGACAGAACTGCAGGAGAGACAAAAGAAACTGGGAATTTATAAGGATCAACAGGCGAAAAAAGAGAAGTACCTGGATCTGCGTGCAAAAATGGCACAGAGACAGCAGACTTTAAAAGAAGCGGAAAACTATTTTAACGGCGTGATACCGAAAGGGGAAGAATTACGCGAAAAAACAGCCATCTGCAATCAGGGGATTTCTGTCCGCAAAGCAATGGAAATCTATTGCCTGACAGAAGAAGAACAGGCGCAGTGTAAAGATAATTTTCCCATGGTGGACAATGCCAGACTGGAAGAAAAATATGCTGAGGCACAAGAACTTGAGAGCCTGGAAAGTACGACAAGAAAAAATGCCCTGTCAGGGGAAGAGAGCAGACGGTTAGAGGAACTTTCCGGATATTTTGCGGAAGGAATGCCACAGGAGGCGGAGATTGACAGTGTAAAAAATGCCTGGACGAACCGCAATGAAGGAAAAAGTCTTCTGCAGGCGAAAGAAATACAGAGGAAAACCCTGCAATCCATACAGGCACAGGAAGATGCCAGATGCTTACGGGAACAGGAAGAAGCAGGTAAAAGGAAAAAAATGCTATTGCTTTTTGGCATTCTTTTAGCGCTTGGCGGTTTTGCTGTGATCCTATTGAGACAGGGAGTGATCGGAGGAGTCCTGATCGTACTGGGAATTGCAGCTGTGGCAGCGGCACTGTTGTTTACAGCAGGCAGATCCAAAGTCCAAACGGGAGAAAATACCGAGCTTTCCTATTTGGAACAGGAAATGGAAGAACTTGAGACACAGGTCTGCATAGCGGAAGGACAGATTGAGGATTTCTGCACTCGCTGGGGACTTCGGGAAGGACTGGAATTGACCTCCTGGCTTGTGGAACTGCAGAATAAGAGAAAAGATTACGAGGCACTTTTGGAGCGGCAGAAGCAGGACGGATCGGATGAAAAGACTGCGAGAATTGCCGCATTGCAGAAAGATTTGCAGCAGTTTTTTGCAGAATACGGAGAAGTACCGGAAACACAAAATTATCTTGCGGCATTGCATGAACTGGCGGGAAAGTGCAGACAAAGACAGCTTTTACTGGAAAAACAAAAGAAATATTTACAGCAAAAACAGAAATACGAAGCGCTGGAAGAACAGGTAAAAGACTATTTTGTGTCGTTGCAGCTGATTCCGGAGGAACACCCGGAAGAACAGCTGGCCGAACTGGAAAGTCATAGAAAGGATTATGAGAAGGAGTTACAGGAATATCGGAGAATCGAGCAGGAGATAAAAGCGTTTGAAGCGAAAGAGGACATTCCGGCACTTCTGGCACTGAAGGTCCCGGAGGGAGAGGAATCCCTGGAAAGCCTGGCAGATGAAATGCAGGTTCTTTCAGAGCGTATGGAAGAACGTTTTCAGACCATTGACAGCTATCAGAAGCAACTTTCCGACTTGCAGGAATCCTGGGATAATGTGGAAAATATGCAGGAAGAGTTGGAAACGTTGCAGGAGAAGACAGAGGAAGGACTCAAACAATATGAATTGCTTGGAATGACAAAAAATCTGTTGGAACAGGCAAAGAGTTCGTTCACTGCGAAATATACAGAACCTGTCATGCAGGGGTTCCGGAAATATTACAGAATTCTCACGGGAACGGAATGCGAAAATTATCAGATGGATGCCAATACCAGATTGCAGGTCGTTGAAGGCAATATGCCCCGAGACATCAGAAACTTGAGTCTGGGCAACCGTGACCTGATCGGTATCTGTATGAGACTTGCTTTGGTGGAAGCCATGTATGAGGAACAGAAGCCGTTTTTGATTCTGGATGATCCTTTTGTGAATCTGGATGAGAACCGGACCAAGGGAGCAATGCGGTTCCTTGCAGAGATTGCAAAAGAGTATCAGGTGATTTATTTTACCTGCCATGGAAGCAGGGGATAAGGGAAGGCTGTAGTTTATATTTGTAGAATCAACCGATTCTGAAAAATCAGACGGTACAGATAAGAGATATACATAGACTACAAAAGAGAAAGGGGTACTTGTATATGGGAAGAGGTAAAAAAGGAAACTTTAGGAAGGCAGCAGCAATTCTGCTGGGGTGTGCACTTCTGACAGGCTGTGGTAGTACCGGAGAAGTGGACGATTATGCTACAAACATCGGATATGAGGCAAGAGGTGGCAATGGGACTACGCAGGTGGTGCAGTCGGAAAGCGGCAGCAGCGCAACAACACAGACTGCAGGGATTCCAAAGGAGGAGATCAAGGTAGGAGTACTGCATCTGTCGGATCCGGTGGAGGGCAGTGGCTACACTTATACTCATGATCTGGGTATTCAGGGTATGCAGCAGAATCTGGGACTGTCCGATGATCAGATCGTACGTAAGATCAATGTCAACGACGGCGATGCCAAGGCGACAAGACAGGCCATTCAGGAATGTATCGACGAGGGATGCAACATCATCTTCACCACCAGCTGGGGATATATGGAGACTACGGCAGAGATGGCGGAAGAATATCCGGATGTGTATTTTTCCCACGGCACGGGATATATGAGCAACGGCAAGAACTTTAATAATTATTTCGGAAGAATTTATCAGGCGAGATATTTGAGCGGTATCGTGGCGGGAATGAATACTTCTTCCAATAAAATCGGCTATGTGGCAGCCATGGATTCCTCCAACTCGGAGGTGACCGGCGGTATTGATGCGTTTGCCCTGGGAATCTATTCGGTGAATCCGGACGCAAAGGTATACGTAAAGGTGACCAACAGCTGGTATGATCCGGAAGGGGAAAAAGCAGCAGCCCAGGCGCTTCTCGACATGGGGTGTGATGTGATCGCACAGCATTGCGATACCGTATATCCCCAGACACTGGCACAGGAAAAAGGTGTGTACAGTATCGGATATAACTCGGATATGAGTAAGGATGCTCCGCAGTCCTGCCTGTGCAGTGTGGTATGGAACTGGAGTGCTTACTATACGGCAGCAGTGCAGAGCGTCATTGACGGCAGTTGGGACGGCAGCAACTATTACGGCGGAATGAGTGAAAATCTGGTGAATATTACGAGTCTGGCGGACTTCTGTGCGGAGGGAACGAAAGAGAAAGTAGAGGAAGCCAAGAAGCAGATTTTATCCGGAGAAAACGGGGTATTTGACGGTGTGATCGAGACCAATACGGGAGAGACTGTGGGCAAAGAAGGAACAACGCTGGATGATGCAACGATCACCGGAGGTATCAACTGGTATTTCAAGACCGTATCTGTAGTAGAATAGGGGGCATTTTCATGAGTATACAAAAAAAGATTCTGTCAATGACCATTGGACCGGTAGTATTGCTGGGACTGTTATCTATCTTTTTTATGCTGACGACGGTACGCAGTTCCATGATGGAGGAAATCGAAGAAGGACTGAAGGGAACGGCTGCGGCAACGCTGGCAGCGTATGACCAGAACACCGGTGACTATATGGAATCCAGTAATGGCGACATCTGGAAAGGCAGCTATAATATCTCCCGTTCCGAGAGTCTGGTGGACCGAATCAAAGACAATACCGGAATGGACGTAACATTTTTCTACGGAGACCGCAGAATCATGACCTCCGCACTGGATAGTAACGGTGATCGTATTCTGAATTCTCCGGCAGGAGAGCGGATCGTGGAGAAGGTATTACAGAACGGAGAAGAGTATTTCAGCAGTGCGGTCTCTCTGGACGGAGTTATGAATTACGGCTATTTCATGCCGGTCTATCAGAATAGCTCCGATGATGAGATTATTGGTATGGTATTTGTCGGTACCGATAAAGAAAACAAGGATGCGGTAGTAAACGGTATCATTTTCGGCATTGGTGCAGCAGTATGCGTGGCAATGATCCTGTGCATCGGCGTGGGGCTGAAGCTTGCGACATCTATCAGCCACAATATCAAGAAAAGTATCAGCATCATGGGTAAGGTCGCAGAGGGTGATCTGACCGTCTGGGTCGATGACAAGATGTTAAAGAGGAAGGACGAGATCGGAGATCTGTCGCGGGTTACGGTAAAGCTAAAGGATACCTTGAAGGGAATATTAAAGGGAATTTCCGAGAATTCTGCGAGTCTGCTGGAGGCTTCCAGGGCGCTGGGAAATGCAGCAGATACTACCAACGGTACCATGAATGAAGTACAAAACGCTGTAAGTCAGGTGGTGGCAAATTCTACGGAGCAGTCGAAGAATTCCGAGAGTACTTCCGAGAATATGCGGATCATGGGAGAGCATATCACAGAGACATCCACAGAAGTGGATACGTTGAACCAGAATGCAGCTTCCATGCAGAAGTCCAGTAAGAAGACCGCAGATACGCTGGCACAGCTGTGCCATATCAATGAAGAAGTGGAGCGGATCATCGGAGAGGTCAAGGAGCAGACCGACCGTACCAACGTATCAATCCAGAAGATCAATACCGCCATGGAATTCATTACGTCCATTGCCGAGGAGACGAACCTGCTGAGCCTGAATGCCTCCATCGAAGCGGCTAGAGCCGGAGAGAGCGGAAGAGGATTCGCAGTCGTAGCGGACCAGATCAAAAAGCTGGCAGAGCAGTCTAACCAGTCCGGTCACGAAATTGAAGAGACCACGAAAGCATTGATGGAAGATTCCGCCCGGGAAATGGAGATCATGCAGCGGATGCAGGAGATCATCACCGAGCAGAGTGGAAGCATGCAGGAGACCAGAGCTAATGTCTCAGAGGTATTGAAGGAGATTGAAGATTCCATGCAGAGTATCCTGCAGATCAGAGAGAGTACCGGCAGACTGGCTGAGTCCCGTGGAGAAGTCATGGAGGCTGTGGAGCAGCTTTCGCAGATTGCGCATGACAATGTAGATAGTACGCAGCAGACCTATACCGAGACACAGGAGGTTCTGGATACTTTCCGACAGGTGTATGACAGTGCCGACCAGCTGAAGAAGATTGCGGATGAGCTGGCCGAGAGCATGCAGTATTTCAAGATTCTATAGTTGATTTTGCGTAAAATAAAACCAGAGACAGCTTTCGGATGTTTAGATTCGTAAGACTGTTCCTGGTTTTTTTACCACGCTGCTGTTGAAACTTTCGTTGAGCGATCCTTGTTGTTTGGCAGATGGTTTATTCTTCAGATTCTTCCACGTCCCTGTTTCCGGCAGCCCGCACGGCAATGCCGTTGACTTCGATATTGCCATCCAGCTCGATGACGAGGCACTGTCTGCCGTCGATCAGCTTCGTGTTGACGAGATCCGTGCGCTCAGGATTGACCTTGATGACCACATCCGGTGTCTTTACCTCAAAGCTGCGGGGATTGTAGACATTGGTCATCATGAGGGAAGTAGCTTCACCGGCAGTGGCATCGAAACACTGGTCGAAGACCTCCATGCGGTCATTGGCTACCCCGCTGCTGGCAAAAATGGTTTTTACTTCATTTTTATCCAATACCACAGGCTCGGGATCTTCTTTATGTTCCTGGGCAATCTCATTCATTTTCTCGTGGATATTTTTCACCGTCTCGATATCACAGGTATCGCCTAACGTCTCCTCCACCAGAGACTGGAAGGTTTCCTTTTGACCGCCTGCGGACAGAGGAAGAGGACAGCCTAACATCAGATCCACAAAGTTCTCCTTTAATTCCTCCGCATCCTTGGAATAGTACAGAGTGCTGTGCAGATCGGTACTCCGGTCATTGAAGGCGGGGAACAGGAAGGCAGCGTCCGGCATACCTACCACCCAGTCGCGGATACGGTTCTGGAAGGTGTTTTCCACTGCGTTGTAGCTTAGTCCCGGCTTGGACAGGTCCACAGGGCAGATGCAGGTAAGGATATAGTCATAGACTTCGTCGGAAGCATCCTCCATCTCGATACCGTCTCTGGTGCGTCCCGGTACATCGTAGGCATCGTGGATCAGCAGGATCAGATAATTACCGACATATTCATAAGATTCGATGATACGGTCATAGAACTGCTCAAGCAATGCATCGTCCTTCAGCCTGCTGTCTCGCAGACGCAGGAGAAATTCCTGCGTGCCGCCCTCCGTTTCACTCTTTAACGGGAATTCCAGATTCAGTAGATTCTTGCCGATGGTGCCGGACAGACTCTTCCGCAGAATCTCGAAATACTTGAACATTTCCTCCTCCGGCAGTGCCAGAAACGCCTGCTTTAATTCCGTCTTTTTATTCTTCTCTCCATCCACGTAGCATCCGCAGATTCTTGTGATGGAGCAGTTTTTCGGGGTGAACAGCTTTTTAATCTCGCTGATTTCCTGTTTTGTCATGAGAGTACCTTCTTTCAGTTTCTGTATGATTTTGAATTGATACCAGTATAATATAAAATTTACCGTGGGACAAGTGGATCCAGGTTATAGAATTTTTAGAAATCCTTCATTTTGTTATAATTGTTTTCTGACAAATAAGGTGTTATCATAACATTATCAAGAGAAGCCAATCACCACAGGCGATATATAGTGATGACCCGGAGACGATTTTACCGCCCCCGCGCTGGCAGAAAGAAAGAGGCGCGTGTTTATGGAACAACATGATTTAAGTAAGATCCAGAAATTACAGGAGAAAGGAAAATCCGACAAGATTATCAAATATCTGAGTTCTTCCGATGACACCGTGGTGGTAGCTGCACTGGAAGCTCTGAGCCGGATAAAGGATGAAGACAGTGTTAACAGCATTGCCCACATGATCGACAATCCGGATACGAAGATCCGTATCGAAGCAGCGAAGGCATTGGGCAGCATCGGCACCGAATATGCCAAGACCTATCTGCTGCACAGATTGAATGCAGAACAGGATGAGACTGTGAAGACAGCCATCAAGGAAGCACTTCACACTCTGGCAGAGCATCATTAATTTAATTTGCTTTACTCGTAGTTTTTCTACTTATACATTTTCCCTCTTATTGGCGTCCGGTTCATTCCGGGCGCCTTTTTTTACATTTTTATTCTGCGAAATTTGGAAAAATCTTGCGATGGGTTCTGCTTGAAGCTACGACGCATATCTATTTATAATAGAACGGTACGTGAAAAAAGTAGTTTTGTAGTCATGGAGGTAGTTTAATGGAAAAATTAAACATTACAACTACAAAGGATAATGAAAAAGTATACAAAATCCTGGGGGATCTGATGAATGCCAACAAGGAATTCCAAATTATGATCACGGTTCCTTCTACGAAAAACGCCAAAGACAGCACAGTAAAAGCGACAGAAAAAAAGGAACAGACCCCGGAAGTCATCCATGACCTGGAAAAAGATGTCACGGATATGATCCATGAGATCGGAGTCCCGGCACATATCAAAGGGTATCAGTATCTGCGGGAAGCTATCATGATGTCGGTGGAGGATCCGGCAATGATCAGTTCCATCACGAAGATCCTGTATCCGACCATCGCCAAACGTTTTCAGACCACACCCAGCCGCGTAGAGCGCGCTATCCGCCATGCCATTGAGGTTGCCTGGAGCAGAGGGCGCATGGAGACCCTGGATGCCATGTTCGGTTACACGATCGACACGGGCAAAGGCAAACCTACCAATTCGGAATTTATCGCGCTGATCGCTGACAGGATCCGACTTTCTTACAGAAACTGAGGCAAAACCGCAGACTCTAAAAGATTTGTAAATTATCGCTGCCCTCTTTTCTATGAATCGTAAACATGGTATAATCAATCTATGTTTTGAAATACAAGCCGTAGCATATGTGGAGGGTTTACATGAAAAAAATTCTTTTTGCCGCATCGGAAGGAGTACCTTTTATCAAGACCGGAGGACTTGCGGATGTCGTAGGATCTTTGCCGAAGTATATTGACAAGGAGTATTTTGATGTAAGAGTGTTTATTCCAAAATATACCTGTATGAAGCAGGAGATGAAGGATAAACTCAGGTATGTGACACATTTCTACATGGATTTCAACTGGCAGAATGTGTACGTAGGTGTTCTGGAAGCGGAAGAAGCCGGGGTGCATTATTATTTCATTGATAATGAGAGCTATTTTGGTGGTTTCAAGCCTTATGGGGATGATCCCAGATATGAGATCGAAAAGTATGCATATTTCTGTAAGGCAGTGCTGTCGGCATTACCGCTTTTGAATTTCCAGCCGGATCTGATCCATTGCCATGACTGGCAGACAGGCCTGATCCCTGTATACCTGAAGGAGCGTTTCCATGGCGGAGATTTCTACCGCAACATGAAGTCCGTTATCACCATACATAACCTGAAGTTCCAGGGAAAATGGGACGTGAAGACGGTGCAGAGCATTACCGGACTGCCGGAGTATTATTTTACCTCTGACAAGCTGGAGGCTTATAAAGATGCGAACCTGCTGAAGGGCGGTATCGTATTCGCAGATGCGGTCACTACGGTAAGTGATACCTATGCTGAGGAGATCAAGACTCCGTTCTACGGTGAGGGACTGGACGGACTGCTGCGTGCGAGAAGTCATGATCTGCGCGGTATTGTCAACGGCATCGACTATGGAGAGTTCAATCCGGAGACGGACAAAAATATCGTAAAAGCCTATAATGCAGTGAATTTCCGCAAGGAAAAGGTGAAGAATAAGCGTGCCCTGCAGGAAGAGCTTGGACTTCGCGTAGATGATAAGAAAATGATGATCGGTCTGGTATCCAGACTGACAGACCAGAAGGGTCTGGATCTGATCGCTTATGTGATGGATGAACTGTGCCAGGATGATATCCAGTTCGTGGTACTGGGCACCGGTGAGGAACGTTACGAGAATATGTTCCGTCATTTCGACTGGAAGTATGGAGACAAGGTGTCTGCCAACATTTATTATTCGGATGCACTGTCCCATAAAATCTATGCGGCTTGTGATGCGTATCTGATGCCGTCTCTGTTCGAGCCCTGCGGTCTGAGTCAGTTGATCGCGCTGCGCTACGGTACCGTACCTATTGTCAGAGAGACCGGCGGATTGAAGGATACTGTACAGCCCTATAATGAGTATGAGAGCACCGGTACCGGCTTCAGCTTTACGAATTACAATGCACACGAGATGCTGAATACAATCCGCTATGCGGAGCATATTTACTATGACAGGAAGAGAGAGTGGAATAAGATCGTGGATCGTGCCATGGCCACTGACTACTCCTGGAAGGTATCTGCCGGAAAATATCAGGAGATGTATGACTGGCTGATCGGATAAAGAACTGAAATAAGGTAAGATAACATATGGCAGATAAGAACAGTTCCAAGAACAATTTTATCATGCAGGCGGGAATTCTGGCGGCAGCCGGAATCATCAGCAGAATCATAGGGCTCCTTTACAGGGGCCCTTTACAGAGTGTCATCGGAAATCTGGGACTTGGTTATTACCAGTCAGCGTATAATTATTATACGATCATTCTGTTGATTTCCTCTTATAGTATTCCCTCGGCAATTTCCAAAGCTATCGCGCAGAAGCTGGGAGAGAAGGAATACCGCAACGCCCACAGATTGTTCCACGGAGCCATGATCTATGTACTGGTGGTTGGCGGTATAGCCAGCCTTTTTCTGTTTTTCGGAGCGGGATTATTCGTGTCCGGAGCAGCGGTCACAGTACTGCGCACCTTTGCACCGACGATCTTCGTCTATGGTATCCTGGGAGTTTTACGAGGGTATTTTCAGGCACATAAGAGCATGGCACAGACCTCCGTATCGCAGATTCTGGAACAGATTGCCAATGCGGTAGTCAGCGTAGGCGCGGCATATCTTCTGATCCAAATGTTTATGGGAACGATGGAGGTCCCGGCGGATCAGGCAGGGCAGGTGATGAGAGCAACTTACGGTGCCGTGGGAAGTGCACTGGGTACCGGTGTCGGCGTATTAGTGGCGCTGCTTTTTATGGCGGGAGTCTATGCTCTGAATCGTGGAATGATCCTGCGCAGAGTGCAGCGTGACAGGCATGAACATGTGGATTCCTACGGACAGATATTCAAGACGATCACACTGGTGGTGACCCCGTTTATTTTGAGTACGGCCGTATATAACTTAAGCAGTACGGTCAACAACAGTATTTATACCAAATGGTATCCGTCCCTTCGTAATCTGGATACGGTATCTATTTATGAAAAATATGGTATTTTCTCCGGACAATCCCTGACAATGTCCAATATTCCCATAGCCTTTGCATCTGCTATGGCTTCCGCTATGATCCCTTCCGTAGCACAGCTGATGGCCGCCCGGGATGTGAAGGGAGCCAGAGAGAAGATCGGACTGGCAGTGAAGACTACTATGGTGATCTCGATTCCCTGCGCTGTGGGACTTTTTGTGCTGGCGAAGCCGGTGATCAGTCTGCTGTTCACGAATAAGACGGCAGAAGAACTGAACCTGGCAGCAGCTCTTTTAATGACATTGTCACTGTCGGTTATCTTTTATGCATTGTCGACATTAAACAGTTCCATTTTACAGGGGTTGGGCAAAGTCAATACTCCGATCATCAATGCGGGGATCTCGCTGGTGGTGCAGACGGTGGCAGCAGTGTTGCTTCTTATGTTCACAAGCCTGGATCTGTACAGCATTGCCATTGCCAATACGCTGTATTCCGGTATGATGTGTGTACTGAACCAGTGGGCAGTAAGAAGAGCAGTAGGCTACCGGCAGGAGATCGTCAGAACTTTCGTAATTCCGGCGTTCGCCTCCGCGTTTATGGGAGCGGCAGCCTGGGCGATCTACGAAGGACTGTATATGGTGACGAAATCTATGCGGATCTCTGTCATTCCGGCAATCGTGATCGCTGCCGTAGTCTATTTTGTCATGCTGATACTGATGCGGGGTATCACGGAGCAGGAGCTTCGCAGCTTCCCGAAGGGATATCTGTTAGTGAAGGTAGCGAAGAAGTGCCGCTTATTAAAATAAAGAGAATATATACAGAAAGCAGCCTGCCTCATGACGATGTCGTCGGAGGCAGGCTGATTTTTTATGGAGATTTTGCCTTTTCTCATGCATGAAATCCAATTAAAAAACGGGAATTTCGGATTACAAATGAGCGTTTCAATCTTATTTTTCATTCATTATTGACACTATATGTACCTTTTATTATAATATTAATGAACCACTGAACTCGTGAATGCGATGTAGGTGGTGTTTTATTTTGGATATATCACCAATCCATACATATTTGTCTCATTTGCTTTCAAATTTAATTTTCCCGTTTCCTTTAATGTCACCATAACCCGTTTTACAAAGAGTTCATCAATCACAGTCCCCACTCGTTTGGGTAGTTCCTCTTTCCGAAATTCGACTTTAAAATATAAATGGACAAAAAATGAAACGAAATCACATATTTGAATAAAATAGGATTCTGATGAATTTTTTTCCATAATATCCTCTATCATGTTGCTAATCGGGTGATTAACAAATCCATGCAGGTATTTGGATTGGATCGGATTAAATGCGCGTATAGCTCTGGCTGTTTTTCTCATAGGTGCTATTCTGCCTTCATCTGTAATCACTAAATAATTCCATTGTCCATCGCTGTCATTCTCGATACGCTGTATATTATATTTCAAGGCATTTTCAAGAACATGATAGTTATTATCTTTAAATTTTTTCTTATCGATAATCACATTTACAATCTTTAGATCCATTTTTGCTATTGTTAATGTAAATACTTTTATTATCTCTTGCTTTGTTTCTTTTGACCAATGGTAATTGCGATACGGATTTTTATCCGTCAAGAAATGTTTTGTATGCATTTCTTCTGATATATGAAAGCCATATTTATCTTTCAATTCTCTTCTCAATATGCGCATTTTTTCAAAATTATGCTGCCAGCTCTCCGCAGGCATATATAAACTTGTTAAAATAAAATGGTCTGACGAATTCGTTGTTACTCCGTCATCCCCTGTTTCGTCAAAATATGCTATGTAAGTTTTCATCAGTTCTCCTTTCATATCTCGGTATTTTAACGCTATTCATTTTCTGTAACTGAAAATTATGGTGATTCACCAAAATATTCGAAATAAATAAGATTTGAAATAGAAAATCTACTTATAGATAGAGAATAACAAACCACATGCAGCTTGTCAACATGGCAAAAAGACGAATATACCCCCGGAACCGAAGTCACGGGGGTATAAAGTCGCGGTATATCATGATATGGAAGTGCAACACTGTCAAATGTATTAATTACCTTTGGAGAACGGATCCCCACCATTCTTGAATAAGGTGATCATTTCCTGCCCCACACTGATGGTGGAAGGAAGATCCGGAACTTCGCTACGGGAGAACCATTTTGCTTCACCGAGTTCGGATTCCTGCAAAGTAATCGTGGGATCACCGTCCAGCTTTGCAAAGAAGCCGATCATAGCGGAATCACTGAAGGACCAGGGCTGGGATTTGTAATAGACCAGATCGCTGACCTTAAGTCCTACCTCTTCCATGATCTCTCTGCGGGCAGCGCCCTTGAAGGTCTCACCGACTTCCACGAAGCCTGCTACCAGTGCCCAGTGACGGTAGGAACCGCCGGCGTAGCGGGTCAGCAGAATCTTGTCCTGCATGGTATCCACGATGGCGATAATGACAGCCGGAGAGATCTTGGGATATTCGATCTGTCCGCACTCCGGGCAGATGCAGGCCCGCTCTGTGGTACTGTGAACTGTGGGATGACCACAGCGGCCGCAGAATTTCCGATCCAGACGGAAACGGTTGATCTGGGTGGCGGTGATCCCAGCGAATGCCAGATATTCCGGTTCAAAGTTACGGAACACGCCGGAAGCATAGAGATCTTCCTCCGGGAGCATGAGAGCACCGGAGTTTTCTACGGTCTTACGGTAAAAAGCCCTGTCGTCAATGGAAAAGAGGTATTCACAGTCGAGGAAAAAGCGCTCCAGAGGCTGTCGGATTCCCAATAGTCCATGAACTTCCTCGAAGGTAGGAAGATATACCTGAGAATGCTTCACAATACCTGCATTCGCGGAAGAGCCCGCAACAGCAGCGTCGTTTCCTGTATGGGAGGGCAGATATACCTTTTCACCATCAAACAACAGCAGATAATCGGAAGGCTTTGGCTCCTGATTTCGGAATTCCGGATAATATTTATGAGGTTCGATCTTATGGATCATCATAGGGTGTTTCTCCTTTTATGGCTATTTTTCAGAAAGTATTCATAAGAATATAGTAGTCCACCGTAGGGAGGCTGTCAAATGCAACAGTTCATGAATTGTTGTGGAAATTATTTGAGATTCCGATATATTTGTGTTAAAATGTTTTGTAACTGTTCTGGGACGTTCATTCCGCGAAGCCCCGCCGGACAGTTATGAAATTTATCAGAAAATACAGCATGAGAGTGTCGTGATGAATGTCTCGGGTGCATCATGTGGAAACGAGGGATAGTATGTTACAGATGATCTTACCGGAGGGAAGCAGTTCTCTCCTTGCTTTTTTTGGAATCCTTTTTGCTTTTGGAGCTACGGTACTGGCAACGGCAAAATTAAGTCCATATCTGCCTAAGGATGCCGGAAGAGAATTTGCCCATGACGGAAAATTGTCTGCGGGGAAACCCAGAGGCGCCGGAATTATTTTTGTCCTGGCATTTGTGGCATCTGTTCTGCTGTTTTCCCCTTTAAGCGCAGAGCTGGTGATCTACCTGCTGCTGATCGTGGTATGTATGATGACCGGGTTTTTGGATGATGCGTCCAAGACACCCTGGGGAGAATATAAGAAGGGCTTTTTGGATCTGTGTGTGGCAGCACTGGTAGCCATCACTTTTCTGAAATATAATTCCAACGTGGTGGAGCTGGCATTGTTCCATGTAAAGTTCACGCTGCCGCCTGTGGTATTCGCCATTCTCACGGTGATCCTGGTATGGACCTCCGTGAATGTGACCAACTGCTCCGATGGCGTGGACGGACTGTCCGGAACTTTGACTATTATAACAATTATATCTATCTACATTGTGGATCGCATGAAGGATGTGAATGAGACTTACTCTTTCCTGATCCTGCTGTTTGCCGTATGTATTCTGGGCTATTTGTGGTACAATGCCACACCCAGTAAGCTGATGATGGGGGATGCCGGTTCCCGGGCCATGGGATTGTTCATCAGCATCGCCATTTTGAAGAGCGGCTGCCCGTTCCTGTTTATCCCGCTGGCCCTGGTGTTGATCCTGGACGGTGGACTGGGACTTTTGAAGGTATCTCTGCTTCGCTTTCTGAAGATTCATATTTTAAAAAATACGAGAACGCCGCTGCACGATCATGTGCGTAAGGTGTGGGACTGGTCCAATACCCAGACTGTATTCCGCTTTGCTATCATTCAGATCATTCTGTCTTTGGCAGTGATCTATGCAATGCAATTGTAAAATGCTGGCATGCCGGTAAAACATAGCGGTTCAGATCGAATGGCTGCTTGAGGCAGAGAAGTGCATTTGCTAGAGGAAAAGAAAGGTGCCTGTCGGAGAAAGTCCGCATGCACCGGGATCTGCAATATCCCTGATGCGAAGTGAAGCAAGTAAGTGAATAGATAGAAATGGAGAAATTATGTACGATGAATTAACCCCCACTGACATTAAGAAAATGGAAGAAGAGATCGAATACCGCAAGCTGGTCGTGCGTCCCAAGGCACTGGAGGACGTCAAAGAAGCCAGAGCCCACGGTGATCTCAGCGAGAATTTTGAATATTATGCAGCCAAAAAGTATAAGAATCAGAACGAGAGCCGGATCCGCTATCTGGAGAGAATGATCAAGACCGCGAAGGTCATCTCCGAGAACTCCGCAGCGGATGAGGTAGGTATCAACAACACCGTCACGGTGGAATTCGTAGATGACGGCACGGAAGAGGATTACAAGATCGTGACAACCGTCCGCGGTAATTCCCTGGAAGGTCTGATCAGCAATGAGTCCCCCCTGGGCAAAGCACTCCTTGGCAAAAAAGTAGGCGACATCGTCCATGTGCAGGTCAATGCCAATGTGGGCTACGATGTGGAGATCAAGGCACTGAAAAATACCGAGGATGACGGAGACAAGATCCGCAGCTTCTAGTACCTTGTTCTGCAAATAACCAGACGAATAACTCGTATAAATTTCCATCTGCGACATCAGAAAAGCTTGACAATTTTTGAATGCTGTACGAGTCGTTTGCGGAACATATAAGAATAGAAAGAAAAAGGAATTATAAGAATGAAGAAATATCTGCTGTTTGATCTGGACGGTACCCTGACAGATCCTAAAATCGGAATTACTACCTGTGTGCAGTATGCACTGCACTCCTTCGGCATCGAGGAGCCGGATCTGGACAAGTTAGAGCCTTTTATCGGACCGCCACTGCGTGACAGCTTTATGGAATTCTACGGTTTCACCGCAAAGCAGGCAGAAGATGCTGTGGCAAAATACAGAGAGCGTTTTCAGGATACGGGACTTTTTGAAAATGAGGTCTATACCGGTATCCCTAAGATGCTGCGGGAACTTCAGGCTAAGGGATATTTTCTGGCAGTAGCATCCAGCAAGCCCCAGGTATACGTAGAGCGTATCCTGGAACATTTTGATCTGAAAAAATATTTTTCTGTAGTGGTGGGTAGTGAACTGGACGGCAGAAGAGAGACCAAGGATCAGGTGGTACAGGAAACCCTTCGTCAGCTCTTTGGAGAGAACCCCGTGGATCCCGAACAGGTCTATATGATCGGTGACAGAAAGTTTGATGTGGAAGGAGCCAGAGCGCTCGGAGTGGAGAGCGTGGGAGTGACCTACGGCTACGGAAGCAAGGAAGAATTAAAGGAAGCGAAGGCGGATTACATTGTACAATCCGTGGAAGAACTGGAGAAATTTTTACTCCGTGGCAGTGAAGAATTACTGAACGGAAATCCGGACAATAAAAAGAAAAACCCCATGTATCAGAGGATCTGGACCATGGTGTATTCGTTTCTGATATTTATATTGGTGCGCAATGCAGTGCAGTATGCGCTGCTGGCACTGTTATATCAGCTGGCACAGTCCGGAGCCTCCGGTGGACTGGTGGATCTTTTAATCCTACGGGATGAGACCGGCGCCTATAACGGCTACTCCGGAGATGTCTCCAGTATCATTGCGGCTCTTGGATTCATCGGCGGTGCCATTGCCGTATGGTCCACAGCGAAACTGCTCATTGATAAAAATAAAGAGGACATGCACTTAAGCCACTTGAAAAAAGAGGGAAAGAGCAAATATGTCTTACTGACTGTGGGTACCATCGGTGCCGTCATCGGATGCAATCTCCTGTTTGAACTCCTGGGAGTGACTAATAAGTCTGAAGCTTATACCGAAGTGGCAGCCCAGCAATATTCCGCACACTTTATCGTAGGAATCCTCGTATTCGGCTTCATCTCCCCCATAGCAGAGGAACTCCTGTTCCGCGGAGTTATCTACGGATACCTTCGCAGATTCATGGATATCAAACTCGCCATAGCCCTGTCCGCCCTGATCTTCGGTGTCTACCACATGAACTACGTCCAGGGCGTATACGGCTTCCTCATCGGCTGCCTGATGGCATATGCTTACGAATACTTTGGAGAGTTCAAAATGGCAGTCTTTGTCCATGTGGCATCGAACGTCCTCGCCTACTGCCTGTCCTATACCGCCATCGCCGTCACCGGCTTTGTCAGCTGGCCTGTATGCGTGATTTTCCTGGCAGTGGCAGCAGCCTCCCTTGGAACACTTCATAAACAGAAAAATATATTCTAAGCACTAATAAAGTATATTAGCCATCCTCTGGATATTCGATAAGATATCTCTGGATGGTTATCATAACCCAGTAGCCCCGACAGAGGGAAGAATAAGCAGACCGTAAGCAGACGTCGGCACTTAGCGTGGGTACTTTCCACGCTTATGTGCCGCTACGCTCTGCGACATGAGCGCATCGTGCTAAAGCACGCGCGTGTCGCGTTTCTTCCCTCTGTCGAGGCTACGGAGATTTTATAGAAAAATAGGAGCAACACATGAAATTCAGCATTATCGTAGTCTGCTTAAACCCAGGCCCTAAACTGAATCAGACCCTGGACAGTATCCTGTCCCAGACCTACCCTGATTTCGAGATCATTGTCAAGGACGGCGGCAGCCGCGACGGCTCTATAGAAACCATGCGCGAGGACAGACATATCCGCTTATACCAGGAACCCGACCACAGCATCTACGAAGCCATGAATCAGGCAGTCTCCCATGTGACCGGCGACTATATTCTCTTCCTAAATTGCGGTGACCTTTTCTATGACAACGAAGTTCTGAGCCGCACCGAACAGTTCATGGAACAGCACCCGGCGAAACTTCAGGGCATCTACTACGGCGATACATACAGCGCGAAGACAGAGACGAAGATCTCTTCCCCGCCCCGCATCACCGGTTTCGTCTGCTACCGCAACATTCCCTGCCACCAGTCCTGCTTTTATGCTGCAGACCTGTGCAGACAGAAGCCCTATGAACCCAAATATAAGATCCGTGCAGATTACGAACATTTCCTCTGGTGCTATTATCGTGCCAAAGCACCCATGCAGTATCTGGGACTTACCGTGTCCTCCTACGAGGGCGGCGGCTACTCTGAGACCAAGGAGAACCTGAAGCGCAGCGCTGCAGAACATAAGGAGATCACGACAAAATACATGAATCCCGGCGAACTGTTCCGCTACCGGGCAGTGATGGCACTGACGTTTGCGCCTCTTCGCACCGCACTGGCAGAGAGTAAACACTTTTCTGCAATGTATCAGAAACTGATGAGCAAGGTGTATGGCCGGAAACAGGAAAAATAGGGGAAATCCACCAAAAGTTGTGTGGGAAATATAATTTTAAAGAGAAAATTAATACAATTTCCAGATAACAGACATGCAAACAACGGAATTGACAAATTATCTGACAATTCGTAGAAAAATCTATATTTACAAATGAGAAAAATAGGTGTATAGTACAGAAAAGGTCGCAATGAGGCGCTCGAAAGAGTCTCATTGCGACCTTTTTTTGTTACTATTACGGTCTTGCGAATGAGGTTCAAAACAGTAACAGACGGATTAAGAAGAGAGAAATAAAAAACCCGGAAAGGAGAACTATATGTTTGATGTAAAACAGGAGCTGCCCAAGGCACCGTTATATCGGGAAGAATTTGAGCATGATAACTGCGGTATCGGAGCCTGTGTCAATATTCACGGAGAGAAGAGCCGCGCTACCGTTGAGAATGCGCTGAAGATCGTAGAGAATCTGGAGCACAGAGCCGGTAAGGATGCGGAAGGTAAGACCGGTGACGGTGTCGGTATTCTGACCCAGATCCCCCACAAATTTTTTGCAAGAGTCACAAAGGCTCTGGGCATGGATATCGGCGGAGAGAGAGAATACGGTGTCGGCATGTTCTTCTTCCCCCAGGAAGAGCTGCGCCGCAATCAGGCGAAGAAGATGTTCGAGATCATTGTGGAAAAGGAAGGAATGGAATTCCTCGGCTGGCGTGAAGTGCCCACTTTCCCCAATGTACTGGGACACAAGGCGGTAGAGTGCATGCCCTATATCATGCAGGGCTTTGTGAAAAAGCCCGCCGATGTGGAAAAGGGTCTGCCCTTCGACCGCAGACTTTACATTGCAAGGCGTGTATTCGAGCAGTCTTCCGATGATACCTATGTGGTCTCCCTTTCCAGCAGAACCATCGTATATAAAGGAATGTTCCTGGTAGGACAGCTTCGTACCTTCTTTGCAGACTTACAGAGTAAGGATTACGAATCCGCCATTGCTATGGTACATTCCCGTTTCTCCACCAACACCAACCCCAGCTGGGAGCGTGCCCATCCGAACCGTCTGATGGTACACAACGGTGAGATCAACACCATCCGCGGCAATGCCGATAAGATGCTGGCGCGCGAAGAGAACATGGAATCCGAGCATCTGAAGGGTCAGCTGCATAAGGTACTGCCTGCCATCAGCAAGACCGGTTCCGATTCCGCGATGTTAGACAATACATTGGAGTTTTTGGTAATGAGCGGCATGGAGCTGCCTCTGGCAGTCATGATCGCCATCCCAGAGCCATGGGCGAACAACAAGGCAATGTCCCAGACCAAGAGAGATTTCTACCAGTATTACGCTACCATGATGGAGCCCTGGGACGGTCCCGCATCCATCCTGTTCTCCGACGGAGATATCATGGGAGCTGTGCTGGACAGAAACGGTCTGCGTCCTTCCCGTTACATGATCACTGACGACGATACCCTGATCCTGTCCTCTGAGGTAGGTGTGCTTCCCATTGATCCCACGAAGATCAAAGTAAAAGAAAGACTTCGTCCCGGCAAGATGCTCCTGGTCGATACCGTACAGGGCAGAGTCATCGACGATGAGGAGATCAAGGAAAAATATGCTTCCAGACAACCTTATGGAGAATGGCTGGATAACAATCTGACCGAACTGAAGAGCATCCATATCCCGAATTATCGTGTTCCGGAATACACCTACGAAGAGCGCCAGCGGATGCAGAAGGCTTTTGGCTACACCTACGATGAAATGAAGCAGAGCATTCTGCCGATGGCAAAGAACGGCAGCGAAGCTATCGCAGCCATGGGTGTGGATACCCCACTGCCAGTGCTGAGTAAGACAAATCATCCGCTGTTCCATTATTTCAAGCAGCTGTTTGCACAGGTGACCAACCCGCCCATTGATGCCATCCGTGAGGAGATCGTAACCTCCACCACCGTATACATCGGTACCGAAGGCAACATCCTGGAGGAGACTCCGAAGAACTGTAACGTTCTGAAGGTCAACAACCCGATCCTGACCAACACCGATCTCTTGAAGATCAAGAACATGAAAGTAGACGGCTTCAAGGTAGAAGTCGTACCTATCGTATATTATAAGAACACCAGCTTAGAGCGTGCCATTGACCGACTGTTCGTGGAAGTGGACAGAGCTTACAGAGAAGGCGTGAACATTCTGATCCTGTCCGACAGAGGCGTGGATGAGAACCATGTGCCCATTCCTTCCCTGCTTGCCGTATCTGCCCTGAACCAGTATCTTGTACGCACCAAGAAGAGGACCAGAGTCGCACTGATCCTGGAATCCGGCGAACCCAGAGAAGTACACCATTTTGCTACACTGCTTGGCTATGGTGCCTGCGCTATCAACCCTTATCTGGCACAGGATACCATCAAGGAGCTGATCGAGAGCAATATGCTGGACAAAGATTATTATGCTGCAGTGGATGATTACAACAATGCTGTTCTCCACGGCATTGTCAAGATCGCTTCCAAGATGGGCATCAGCACTATCCAGTCCTATCAGGGCTCCCAGATCTTCGAGGCTATCGGTATTGCACCGGAAGTGATCAGTAAGTATTTCTCCAACACCGTATGTCGTGTGGGAGGTATTACCTTAAAAGATATTGAGCAGCAGGTAGACGACCTGCATTCTCAGGCATTTGATCCGCTGGGACTGAAAAACGACCTGACCTTAAACAGCCCCGGACACCACAAGATGCGCAGCGGCGGTGACGAGCATCTGTACAACCCCGCTACCATCCATATGTTACAGGAATCCACCAGACGCGGTGATTATCAGATGTTCAAGCAGTACACTGCCATGGTCAACGATGAAGATTCCATCAAGAACCTCAGAGGACTGATGGACTTCAATTATCCGAAAAAGGGTGTGCCCATCGAGGAAGTAGAGCCGGTAGAGTCCATCGTAACCCGATTCAAGACCGGTGCCATGTCCTACGGTTCCATTTCCAAGGAAGCCCATGAGACCATGGCCATCGCCATGAACCATCTGCACGGCAAGAGCAATTCCGGTGAAGGCGGCGAGGATCTGGACCGTCTGACCGTAGGCCCGGATGGACTCAACCGTTGTTCCGCCATCAAGCAGGTAGCCAGCGGACGTTTCGGCGTCACCAGCCGTTACCTCGTAAGTGCACAGGAGATCCAGATCAAGATGGCACAGGGAGCAAAACCCGGCGAGGGCGGACATCTGCCCGGAGGAAAGGTATATCCCTGGATTGCCAAGACCAGACATTCCACACCCGGTGTGTCCCTGATCTCTCCGCCCCCTCATCACGATATTTATTCCATTGAGGATCTGGCGCAGCTGATCTATGATCTGAAAAATGCCAACACCCAGGCAAGAATCTCCGTAAAGCTGGTATCTGAAGCCGGTGTGGGAACTGTAGCAGCCGGTGTAGCCAAGGCGGGAGCCCAGGTCATCCTGGTATCCGGCTATGACGGCGGTACCGGTGCGGCACCGAGGAACTCCATCCACAATGCCGGACTTCCCTGGGAACTGGGACTGGCAGAGACCCATCAGACGCTGATCATGAATGGATTGCGTAATAAAGTCCGTATCGAGACCGATGGTAAGCTGATGAGCGGCAGAGATGTAGCCATCGCAGCCATTTTAGGTGCCGAGGAGTTCGGTTTTGCTACCGCTCCTTTGGTAACCATGGGTTGTGTCATGATGAGAGTATGTAATCTGGATACCTGCCCGGTAGGTGTGGCTACCCAGAATCCGGAGCTGCGGAAAAACTTCCGCGGTAAGCCGGAATATGTGGAAAACTTTATGAAATTTATCGCACAGGAGCTGCGGGAATACATGGCAGCACTGGGCGTGCGTACCGTAGATGAACTGGTGGGCAGAACTGATCTGCTGAAGAGAAAAGAGCATCTGACCGATCGTCAGGAGGAAGTGGATCTGACCCAGATCTTAAGCAATCCTTACGAGGACAGCAAGCAGAAGGTGACCTTTGATCCCAGGCAGGTCTATGACTTCCAGTTAGAGAAGACACTGGATGAAAAGGTATTATTAAAGCAGTTAGGAAAAGCCATCGACGCAGGACAGAAGCGCAGCATCGAAGTAGACGTCAGCAACACCGATCGTGCTTTCGGTACGATCCTCGGAAGTGAGATCACCAGAAAACTGGGCGATGATGTGGAAGAGGATACCTACCATGTACTGTGTAAGGGTGCCGGCGGACAGTCCTTCGGAGCCTTTATCCCCAAGGGTCTGACTCTGGAACTGGTGGGCGACAGCAATGACTACTTCGGTAAGGGCTTATCCGGCGGTAAGCTGGTGGTATATCCCCCTCAGGGCAGCAAGTTCAAGGCTGAGGAAAATATCATCATCGGTAATGTGGCACTGTACGGTGCAACCTCAGGTAAAGCATTCATCAACGGTGTGGCAGGCGAACGTTTCTGCGTACGTAACTCAGGTGCCATCGCAGTTGTCGAAGGTGTAGGTGATCATGGCTGTGAATATATGACCGGCGGACGCGTGGTAGTCCTGGGACCCACCGGTAAAAACTTTGCAGCCGGTATGAGCGGCGGTATCGCTTATGTACTGGATGAAGGCAACGATCTGTACAAGCGTCTGAATAAGGAAATGGTATCTTCCAGCGAGATCACATCCAAATATGATGTGCTGGAGTTGAAATCCATGATCCAGGAGCATGTGGCACTGACCAATTCCGCCAAGGGTAAGGAAGTGCTGGACAACTTTGGAGAGTATCTGCCCAAGTTCAAGAAGATCATCCCTCATGACTATGAGAGAGTTTTGAAGACCATCGTACAGATGGAGGAAAAGGGACTGAGCGCAGAGCAGGCACAGATCGAAGCATTCTATGCCAACACCAGAAAGTAAATGGGAGGCCAGTGTGAAAAGCAATCTTGAAGATTACTTTTCACACGACTAATTTGTGTCGCGGGCGCCACAAATTAGTTTATCGCAGAACTAAATCTGAAATTTAGTTCGCGATTCTTCCGACGCCGATGCGTCTGCAGAATGGAGAGAGTCATGGGAAAACCAACGGGATTTATGGAATATAAAAGGGAAGTCAGCGTGGCTGAGGATCCGAAGAAGAGAATACAGCATTTTAACGAATTCCATGAGCATCTGCCGAAGGAAAAGCAGCGTTTACAGGGTGCCAGATGTATGGAATGCGGCGTGCCGTTCTGCCAGTCGGGTATGATGATCTGCGGTATGGCCAGCGGATGCCCTCTGCACAATCTGGTGCCGGAGTGGAACGATCTGGTATATACCGGCAACTGGCAGCAGGCTTACAACCGTCTGAAGAAGACCAACAATTTCCCCGAGTTCACTTCCAGAGTATGCCCTGCCCTGTGTGAGGCGGCATGTACCTGCGGGCTGAACGGGGATCCGGTCTCCACTAAAGAGAACGAATATGCCATCATTGAGAATGCTTACAGCGAGGGCTATGCGGCAGCCAAGCCCCCTGTGGTACGCACCGGCAAAAAGGTAGCAGTCATCGGCAGCGGTCCCTCCGGACTGGCAGCAGCGGATCTGCTGAACCAGAGAGGACATCAGGTCACGGTGTTCGAGCGTTCCGATCGTGTGGGAGGACTGTTGATGTACGGCATCCCTAACATGAAGCTGGAGAAGCAGATCATCGACCGCAAGATCAATATTATGAAGGAAGAGGGTGTCACCTTTGTCACCGGAACCGACATCGGCAAGGATATCAAGGCATCCAAGCTGTTGCATGATTTTGACCGTGTCGTACTGGCATGCGGTGCTTCTAACCCCAGAGACATCAATGCTCCCGGCAGAGATGCCAAGGGAATCTATTTCGCGGTGGATTTCCTGAAAGCGAATACCAGGAGTCTGTTGGATTCAAATTTTGAAGATAAAAAATATGTGGAGACCAAGGGGAAGAATGTGGTCATCATCGGCGGCGGTGATACCGGTAATGACTGCGTGGGAACCTCCATTCGTCACGGAGCAAAATCTGTGACCCAGATCGAGATGATGCCCAAGGCACCGGACAAAAGAGCTGAGAACAATCCCTGGCCCGAATGGCCGAAGGTCTGCAAGACCGATTACGGCCAGGAAGAAGCCATTGCGGTCTATGGACATGATCCGAGGATTTATGAGTCCACGGTCAAGGAATTTATCAAGGATAAGAATGGCAATCTGAAAGCTGTGAAGATCGTGAAGCTGTCCTGGGAAAAGGATCCGGCTACCGGACGCATGAAGATGCAGGAGATCGCCGGAAGCGAGCAGATCCTGGATGCGGAGATCGTACTGATCGCAGCAGGCTTCTTAGGAACCCAGAAATACATTGCCGATGCTTTCGGGGTGGAATTAAATGAACGCACCAATGTAAAAACTGCCCCCGGCAAATACCAGACCAGTGTGGAAAATGTATTCGTTACCGGCGATATGCACAGGGGACAGTCGCTGGTGGTATGGGCGATCCGCGAAGGCAGAGAAGCTGCACATGCTGTGGATGAGAGTCTGATGGGGTATTCTAATCTGGTGATCCAGTAGTATTAAAAAAACCATTTCCTTCCTGACAAAAAGATGGTATGATAGAAGCAATGATGTATAGTCGCTTTGGCGGCGGATTGAGAGGAAGAAATGGACAAGATTATTTTAACAGGTGACAGACCCACCGGAAGATTACATGTGGGACATTATGTAGGCTCCTTAAGAAGACGTGTGGAGTTACAGAATTCCGGTGAATATAAGAAGACTTTTATCATGATCGCAGATGCACAGGCGCTGACGGACAATATCGAGAATCCCGAGAAGGTACGTCAGAATATTATCGAAGTGGCACTGGACTACATGTCCTGCGGACTGGATCCCAGTAAGGCTACGATCTTCATCCAGTCTCAGATCTCCGAACTGTGTGAACTGACCTTCTATTATATGGATCTGGTAACCGTAGCGAGATTACAGAGGAATCCGACCGTTAAGAGCGAGATCCAGATGCGTAACTTTGAAGCCAGCATCCCCGTGGGATTTTTCACTTATCCTATCAGCCAGGCATCCGATATTACTGCTTTCAAGGCAACCACCGTTCCCGTAGGCGGCGACCAGCTGCCCATGATCGAGCAGACCAGAGAGATCGTGCATAAATTCAACACGGTATATTCACCGGTATTGGTGGAGCCCAAGGCACTGCTGCCTGAGAACGAGGCATGTCAGAGATTGCCCGGCATCGACGGCAAAGCGAAAATGAGTAAATCCCTGGGCAACTGTATCTATCTGTCAGACAGTGCAGACGATGTACGTACTAAGATCATGAGCATGTACACTGACCCCGAGCATCTGCTTGTCAGTGATCCCGGACATTTAGAGGGCAATACGGTATTCACTTATCTGGATGCGTTCTGCCGACCGGAGCACTTCGAGAGATATCTGCCGGATTATGCAAATCTGGACGAGCTGAAGGCTCATTACACCAGAGGCGGTCTGGGTGACGTGAAGGTGAAGAAGTTCTTAAATAACGTAATGCAGGAGACCTTAGAGCCCATCCGTAACCGTAGAAAAGAATTAGAGAAGGATATTCCCGCAGTATACGAGATCCTGAAGAAGGGCAGCGACGAGGCCCGCACGGTGGCAGCACAGACATTATCTGAGGTGAAGAGTGCAATGCGTATCAACTACTTTGATGATGCGGAACTGATCCGTATGCAGAGTGAAAAATACGAGGGACAGTAAAATAATTTATTAACGCTTCAGAAGTTTACTTCCGGAGCGTTATTGTTATCTGCAGGATTTCTACAGAATACAGAAGGAGGCATAAATTATGACTGATAGGGACACGGAAAATAATAGGAAGAATAATATTTCCGGACAGGATGAGATATTTGATTATGAAGATCTTTCGGAAGAAGATGATTTTGCAGAGGATGACTTTGCGGATGACTCTCCGGAAGACGGTGAAATCGTTATCCACTTTAAACTATGGATGATTCCTGCGTTTATCGGTATGGTGATTCTGGCGATTCTGATCTGTATTCCTCTGTGGAAGTTAAGCCATCATAATAGTAACGACGAGGGCGGGGATACACTTCCAGCGGTGATAGTAACGGAAGAGACTAAGGCGATGGAGACTGTTACAGAACCTGAGACCACGGCGACCCCAGAACCGACAGTGGCACCCACGGCTACCCCGGAGCCTGCAACTCCTGAGCCGACTGCAACGCCCACGCCCGCGGCAACCCCGGAGAACCGACCGGTAGTGGAAGATACCCCTGCACCTGCACCGGTATCCGATGGCAGCATGACTTTTATAGAGGTAAATGATACTGTCACCGCGAAAGATGTGAGCAATCTCCGCAGCACGCCATCGACCTCAGAGGAAGGGAATGTGGTGGGGCAGTTGAAAAACGGTGAGACACTGACGCGCACAGGCAGAAATGATGACACCGGTTGGTCAAGACTTAATTACAACGGGCAGACTGTCTATGCGGTATCCGCTTATCTGACTACGGACACCTCTTATAAGACACCGACAGTGCCGGTGAATTCCAACCGAGTCAGCACCCAGGACGGCAGAGTTATTGTATTCGTGGATTGTGATGACTATATTACGCCTAAGGATCTGATTAACCTGCGGACAGAACCCAGCACTAGTGAGGGGGAGAGCACCGTGCGTACCCAGGTAAGGAACGGAACGAATCTGCACCGCACCGGATACAGTGAAGCCTCCGGCTGGTCCAGAGTGGAGTACAACGGCGAGATTCTGTATGCTGTGACGAATTATGTAGTGTCCGGGACTGCCCCGGAATGATCCGGATAATTTGAAAGGACAGAATGCAAAGAAGCGGTATCTCGTGTAGATACCGCTTCTTTAGCGTAAGATTTTATTAGAGAAAAGTATAAGGGATTGGCAAATTATTTGGGTCTGACGGTAAGTCTCTGGATCAGACCGTTTTCATCGGTCTCACGAACCGTGGCGATGGCCATGATATTGTAGCCGCCAAAATTGGCAATGAATTCGGCCTGCTCGTCATTAACGACCTCAGCATCTAAAATGGAGTAACGGCGGAAGCCGAATTTATTACGGAAGAACATGTTAATGGCTTCTTTTCCGTAGATATGATATTCCTGTTGGGAAGCGGAGGTGGTACAATAGTCACACAGAATGCCGTCGGGAGTGAACAACTCTGCAAGTCCGGCAAAATCTTTATTTTCCATAGCTTCTACATATTTTTCAATGGGTCTCATAGCGTGTTCCTCCTTAATATACCTTTTCAGAATTTAACAGTGCATCGGTACCGCCGTCTACGAACATGATGTTGCCGTTGACGCCTCTGGCGGAATCGGAAGCTAAAAATACCATAACTTCCGCAATCTCTTCCGGTGCCATCAGACATTCCTGACCGTATTTAGTGGGAATGGGGAGAGCGTTCAGTGCCATCTTCGCGGTGGTGCTCATGGTAGCGGTCATGGCAGTATGTACGTTGCCGGGAGCTACTGCATTGATGCGGACACCGTTGGCTGCCCAGGTAGCGGAGACTCTGCGGACCCATCTTGCCAGAGCGTACTTGGTGGATACATAGAGGCTGTTGCCTACGGAGAGGTTGGTGGAATCCATAGAGGATACCAGGCTTAATACTCTCTTTTCATCGCCGATGTTATTCAACAGATCTACGATATCTTTACGTCCGGCACCCTGGGAAATGGTGTTGGATACGGTGACTACGCAGCTGCCGTGCTTTTTCTGAAGGAGGTCATAGACGCCCTTTGCAATGGCTACGGTCCCGAAATAGTTCAGGGAAATGATCAGCTCCAGATTGCCGCAGGCGCCGGAGACACCGGCATTACAGATCATGCCGTCGAGACCTTCGGGATGCAGCTCGTGTAGCTTGTCTACTGCAGTCTGTCTTCCCTCCGGCGTGGCCAGGTTCACACAGATGTCGCCGCCCTTCAGATCAATGTTGATGACTTCGTGTCCTTTTTGAAGCAACAGTTCTTTTGTCTTGGCGCCGATTCCGCTGGATGCGCCGGTGATTGCATATACGCCCATATTAATCCTCCTTGTTTTCCTTCCTGCTTGCTTTTACTTTATAAGTTCATTATAATAAAAACTGACCTCTTTTAAATAACCAAAATGAGAAAATATGAGGATACCAGATGCTAACCTATGACCTGACTGCTCGTGGCAGAAAAACCATGTATGAATACTTATATGAAGCAATGAAGGCTGACATCTTAAGCGGTCGGCTGACTGCCGGAGAGAAGCTTCCTTCGAAGCGAGCGTTTGCTGAACACTTGCAGGTCAGCGTCAAGACTGTGGAAAATACCTACGAGCAGCTGCTGTTGGAAGGCTATATCCGGTCGGAGGAGAAGAGAGGATATTTTGTCAACCGTCTGGAAGTGAAGAAGACAGCCACTCCGGCGTATGCATCCTTTGTGACCCGTTTCCGGGAGGAGGAATATCTGGCGGATCTGACGGCAAATAATATTCAATATGATAAGTTCCCCTTTGCCACATGGGCGAAGATCATGCGTCAGACCCTGACGGATTATGATACGTCTCTGCTTAAGACAGTTCCTTTTAATGGAGTGGAAAAATTAAGAGTGGCGATTGCGGAGCATTTGTACAGGTACCGCGGCATGCAGGTATCGCCCGATCATATTATTGTGGGTGCGGGAACGGAATATCTATACAGCCGCCTGTTACAGCTCCTTGGGAAAAATGCAAAATTCGGCGTGGAGAATCCGGGCTACCGCAAGATTACGAAATTATATGAAGTGGGCGGCGTGGCATGGGATTATGTAGACATCGACGGACAGGGAATGAAGGTGGAGCAGCTGGAGGAAAAGTGCATTACTGTGGCGCATGTGTCGCCGGAACACCATTTTCCCATCGGACTGGTCATGCCGGTGGGAAGACGGCAGGAGCTGCTTCGCTGGGCGGCAGAGGAGCCGGAACGTTATATCGTGGAAGACGATTTCGACTGTGAGTTCCGCATGGTTGGCAAACCCATCCCTTCCATGCAGTCCATGGATCGGAATCACAGAGTTATCTATATCAATACTTTTTCCAAGACTATGGTACCGTCCTTACGTATCGGCTATATGGTGCTGCCGGAGAAGCTGATGGAACGGTATATTTCCACCATGAATTTCTATTCCTGTACGGTATCCGGTTTTGAACAATATGCCATGGCGGCTTTTCTGGAACAGGGATATTTTGAGCGGCACATTCGGAGACTGATCAACGATTACAGAGGGCAGAGAGAGCGGATCTGCCGGATGTTTCGTGCGTCACCCTTAAGCCGGATCAGTCAGATCTATCAGGATGATGCCGGAACCCATTTTTTACTGCATGTGCGGACGGATTTAAGCGATGTGGAGATCAAGTGGGCGGCAAGGCAGCGTGGAATCCTGGTGAACTGCCTGTCTGAGTACTGTTTTGCAGATACGCAGAAATACCGTGGAATCCTGGTCATTCATTATTCTGATATGGAGGATGAGGTGCTGCAAAAAGTGATCGGGGCGCTGGAAGAGATCTTTTTATAATTTATAATTCTTCCACAATGCGGGAACACTGACAAAAAAGAATGTAGTGTTATCGCATGGAAGGAGAAATTATGAATCAGAGAGTGGGAAGAAGCAGCATCCGTCTGGCACAGCCTGTGTGTGTGGTCGCAGGTGCCAGTATCGTAGGAAAAAAAGAGGGCGAAGGACCGTTAGGTGCCTTGTTCGACATGGTGGGAGAGGATGATCTCTTCGGCTGTAATACCTGGGAGGAGGCGGAAAGTAATCTCCAAAAGGACGCAGTCTACATGGTCATGGAAAAGGCCGGGTGGAAAGCAGAGGATGTTTCGTATCTCTTCGCCGGTGATCTGTTGGGACAGTGCATTGCCACTTCCTTCGGTATCTCCGCTTACAATATTCCTCTGTTTGGTGTCTACGGCGCCTGCTCCACCTGTGGGGAAACGCTGACACTGGGAGCTGTGATGGCAGCGGGAGGTTATGCGGAGCATGTGGTCTGTGTGACTTCCAGCCATTTCGCCAGCGCGGAGAAAGAGTTCCGTTTTCCGTTAGATTATGGGAACCAGAGACCTCTGTCTGCCAGCTGGACGGTAACAGGAAGCGGAGCCTTTGCCCTGGGGCTGAATCAGAAATGCAGAGCTCATATCACCGGCATGACTCCCGGACGGATCGTGGACTATGGACTCAAGGATTCCATGAACATGGGGGCCTGCATGGCACCTGCCGCCGCAGATACCATCGAACGCCACCTGGAGGATTTTCATGTGCAGCCCCGGGAATATGACCGGATCATCACCGGGGATCTGGGAAGCGTGGGACAGACAGTGCTGATTGATCTGCTGCGGGAAAAAGGAATTGATATTGCCGGCAGACACATGGACTGCGGCATTGAGATCTTTGATGCAGATGCCCAGGACACCCATGCAGGTGGCAGCGGCTGCGGCTGCAGCGCTGTGACTCTGGCAGCATATATTCTGCCGAAGCTTGAATCCGGCGAATGGAAAAAAGTCCTCTTCCTCCCCACCGGAGCCCTGCTCAGTAAGACCAGCTTTAATGAAGGCAAAAGTGTGCCGGGGATCGCACATGCGGTGGTATTGGAGAGTCCGGTGGTAAAATAGTGAAAAGCACTCTTGCAAGCGCTGTAAGTTACTGGTAAAATAAACCTCAAACGGCGAAAAATATTATGCCGGGAATGGCTGGTGAGTCAGAATGCGCAGGATAGAATTTAAGATGGAACGACCGGGGCTGTTGGAGGTCGGACAGAAGATCACGGTAACCGAGGGACTTCTGCCCAGTAACTATTATTATACGATAGACCCGTCTCTGGCCATGTCTCCGAACATTCCGTTCCGTTACCGCCTGAAGAACCGGGAGGGTGTCGTGGCGGATATTGTGGAGAATTCCAGAGGATTCTATGTGACGGCGGAATTTGATGAGCCGGAGGTAGATATGACAAAGTAAACGCCGGGGATGCCGCAGAAATTTCGGAACATGCCGGGCAGCAGGCAGCTCAAGGCGCAGATGACAGATTTAAGAGTGAATTAAATTATAGCAAGAAAGAGGAGAATATTATGTTACAGAAGATTTCAACAGACAAAGCACCCGCAGCGATCGGACCTTACTCCCAGGGTATCGTACTGGGCAATATCTTTTTCGCATCCGGACAGATCCCCATTGATCCTGCTACCGGTGAGATTCACGGAACTACCATCGAGGAACAGGCAGAGCAGGTAATGAAGAATATCGGCGAGCTGTTAAAGGCAGCAGGCACCGATTACACCAGAGTAGCCAAGACCTCCTGCTTCCTGGCAGACATGGGCGATTTCGCAGCGTTCAATCAGGTCTATGCAAAGTACTTTACTGAGAATCCTGCCAGAAGCTGCGTTGCAGTCAAGACCCTTCCCAAGAATGTATTATGTGAAGTGGAAGTCATTGCAGAAGTATTATGAAGTAAAAATACGTAGCGATTCAGCAAAAACGGCAGACATAATGTTGTGAAGGAAAGCAGTAGCGTTACAATAAATAGATAATAAGACGGAAGATCGTCGCTTACAGGCGGCGATTTTCTTGTGTATAGGTAAGGTGGATAGAAACTTATGAAAAATAATATTACTCTGATCGGCATGCCGGGCTCAGGAAAAAGTACGGTAGGTGTCGTTCTGGCGAAGCGCCTGGGCAGACGTTTTGTGGATTCCGACCTGGTGATCCAGGACAGACACGGCAAATTATTACACGAACTGATCACGGAATATGGTGTGGAAGGCTTCTGGCAGATTGAGAGCGACGTGAATGCATCCTTAGATCTGGAGAAAAGCATCATTGCTACCGGCGGAAGCGCCTGCTACGAGCCGGAAGGCATGCAGCATCTGCGGGAGATCAGTACGGTGGTATATCTGAAGCTTCCCTATGAGGAAGTGGAGAAACGGCTGGGGGATCTGAACGCCAGGGGCGTGACTCTGCAGCCCGGTCAGACCCTGCGGGATCTGTATGATGAGAGAACCCCGTTGTATGAGAAATATGCGGATCTCATCATAGACTGCAGCGGAAAAATGCTGCGGGATGTAGTTGCGGAGATCGCTGAGAAATATAAGAAACGGAAAATATAACTATGGAAAATACAAGAGCAAAAACAACGAGAAACAGCCTGATCCTTCTGCTGACAGCCACCATCTGGGGCATGGCATTTGTCTCCCAGAGCAAGGGTATGGATTACATGCATCCGTTTACTTTTAACGGTGTCCGTTCCCTGATCGGCGCTGCCGGTATTCTGATATATATTTTGCTCAGTCGGAAGATTGCGGGAGACAAGGCAGCAAAATTAGACTGGAAACTGAATGTCAAGGCAGGGCTTCTGTGTGGTATCTTCCTGACCATTGCCAGTACCCTGCAGCAATTCGGTATCAAGTATACCAGTGTCGGCAAGGCGGGATTTATCACGACCCTGTATATTATTTTTGTGCCCATGTTTGGTATTTTTTTGAAGAAAAAGGTAGCACCGGTGGTCTGGGCAGCAGCCGGCATGGCAGCGGTGGGAATGTATCTGCTCTGCATGACAGAATCATTGCGCCTGGGGGCGGGGGATGTCATGGTATTTTTATGTGCTATTGCTTTTGCAATACAGATCATGACGGTTGATCATTATGCAGCGAGCATCGATGGAGCGGTGGTATCCTGTATCCAGTTCACAGTGTGCGGTGTCGTCTGCTGCATCGGGGCACTTATCTGGGGACAGCCGACTTTCGGACAGATTCAGGAAGGTCTGGGAGCACTGTTGTATGCCGGTGTTTTAAGCTGCGGTGTGGGCTATACTCTGCAGATTGTGGGGCAGAAGGGTTTGAATCCCACGGTGGCAGCGCTCATCATGAGTCTGGAATCCGTCATTGCCACTATCTCCGGATGGATCGCTTACAAGATCGGATTTTTAAGTACGGATCAGACACTGACTCCGAGACAGATCGCAGGCTGCGTTATCGTATTTGCTGCTGTGATCCTGGTACAGCTTCCGCCGGAGTGGTTCCGGTTTGGCAAAAAGAACGCTTAAGAGTATAAGGAACGCATAAATTCAGGAAAAAGTGCAGAGACTGTCCATAAACAGATATAAGGAGGAAACGCAGAGGATGGATTATATCAATGCTTTCTGGGTGGGCGGTCTGATCTGCGCTCTGGTGCAGATCCTGATGGAAAAGACGAAGATGATGCCGGGACGCATTATGGTGCTCTTAGTGGTCACCGGCGCAGTACTCAGTGCCCTTGGCTGGTACGAACCTTTTCAGGATTATGCGGGAGCCGGTGCCAGCGTACCGCTTTTAGGTTTTGGAAATGTGTTAATGAAGGGCGTGAAAGAAGCGGTGCAGGAACAGGGATTTTTAGGCCTTTTTGCGGGAGGCTTCAAGGCGGGAGCCGTGGGAACCTCCGCAGCGCTGATCCTCGGCTATCTGGCAAGTCTATTTAGTAAGCCGAAGATGAAGGAGTGACCGGCTTAGGGCCGTTCCTGAATGATTCGAAGAACAGGTGATGACCCGGAGAGAGGGATCAGAACTCTTCGTAAGCGATTCCCTTCAGATCCAGATATTTTTTCAGCGCCTTGTCCCAGGCGGTATCGGCACTTTTATCCATAGTGAAGGTCTGGTAAGCACATCCGGTGGTGAGAACCGTTTTTTCCCCATCGTAGCGGATGGTAAGCACCAGGGCACGGATGACATCAGGGTCCACCTGGGCTTTTGTAAGCATGGCGGCGGCTTTATCCGGCTGCATATGAAGCACAAATTTAAAATACAAAGGAGTGTGTTTTCCCTTGATCAGGTCAAAGCACAGTCCTTTTATTTTGCTAAAAGACTGCAGTTCCCAGGGAATACAGTCTTCGTCCCGCTCTTCGGCAGGATAGAAGTCCTTGTTAATATGCCCATCGATGGTTACGGTGAGGGCGGTGCTGATGGTGGCTTCTTCCAGAAGAAAAGGATCAAATGTATCCGCTACCAGCAGGTGATTCATAAAATTTTTCATGGATGTAATCTGTAATGCGATCATGGAGGCTCCTTACTCCGGTGATGGTATCTTGCGTTCCGGTGTCATGCAATATAAAAACAGTATAAACGATGTACGGGAAAAAGGAAATATGAATATTTTGTGTAAAAGCTTTACGAACGAAATGTTTCGTGCTATTATAAGTAGTATTAAAAACTACATGGCATGGTTTATAAAAAATAACAAATCATTAATCATATGGAGATAGATATTATGAGTTTCAAAATCGTAGTAGACAGTTGTTGTGAATTGCCGGAAGAGTATCTGCAGGATCCTCGGTTTGAGATCGTTCCGCTGGGACTGGAAGTGGGAGATTATAGAATCCAGGATGATGAGAACTTTGATCAGGCAGAGTTTCTGAAAAAGGTGGCGGAATCTCCCAAATGTCCCAAGTCTGCGTGCCCTTCCCCGGAGAAGTTCCGGGAGGCTTATCGTACAGAGGCAGAGCACGTATATGCAATCACCTTGTCATCACACCTAAGTGGAAGCTACAACAGTGCGGTGCTGGGAATGAATCTGTATCGGGAAAAATACGGTAAGAAGCAGATCCATGTCATTGATTCCGAATCTGCCAGCTGTGGTGAGACGCAGATCGTGAAGAAGCTGGTAGAGCTGGAGGAGCAGGGACTTCCCTTTGAAGAGATTGTAAAACAGATCGAGGAATTCCGCAGCAATATCCACACGTATTTTGTACTGGATAATCTGGAGACTCTGCGTAAGAACGGGAGACTGACCGGCGTGAAGGCACTGGTGGCATCCACCTTAAGCATTAAGCCCATTATGGCAGGAGACAAAGGAAATATTGTACAGAGAGGACAGAGTGTCGGCATGAAGAAGGCACTCCGCAGAATGGCAGAGATCATTTTAGAGGAAGTCGGAGACACCAAAGACCGCACACTGATGATCACCCATTGTAATGCACCGGGCCGCGCCGAGACCATCAAAAAGCTTCTTACGGATAAGGTACAGTTCAAAGATAGCCTGATCATGGACACCCGCGGCGTCAGCAGCATGTACGCCAATGACGGCGGCATTATCGTAACGGTGTAAATTGAGAGTTAGTTAAGCAACTCCACGAACGCCCACGGCGAACGGAACATCACGCCTTGATGTCACGTCTCCGGGTGTGAATTTTCTAATGAAAAGTGATACAGTGGTTCTCATCATGACGGGGTCGCCTACACGCGCCATCCATGTGCGCCAAAAGCCATGCACACATGGCTTGGCTGACGCGGACATCGTGTCCGCTTTCCCCCTGT
>CEAC01019033.1_pt1 | contig 48076 bp, 47 predicted proteins | sample 557411 | NCBI WGS metagenome assembly CEAC01 (sample SAMEA3182094, study PRJEB8094) | gut metagenome | biome: human; feature: gut; material: Stool; isolation source: human stools | place: Canada | collected 2012-02-21
AAATAGCACGTTACAAGCAGTTAGTGTTTTTAGCCATAATGAGATTAACATAGACATTACATAAGAACACAATGTAAAGACTTGAATAACAGTGGCAACATTATAGCTCCAAAGTTAAATGAAAGAGCCGTGCCATAGCCTTATGTTTATATTACGCCAAAGTTAGGGATTTTATAGGTCAAATGCTGAAAGTTACCACGGGGGCGAGACGCCCCCACTCCACTCAACTCAGCTTAAGTAGACAGCATTGAATCGCGTCCCTACAATTAAGTTTCTATATTTTGAGATTTGCAGGACGTCACACTCTTAAGTAAAACAGCATTGGGGTGGGGTCGTATATGACGTTCGCCGGGAAAATATTACTTGTAGGAGAGGGCGCGACTGGGGGTGAAGTAGTTGGAGAGATAGGCGTTATCGGGGTTTACGGCTATGATTTTACCCTGTGGGTCAATCAGGTAGGAGTTATAGCCCTGGTTGACGCCATAGTCCTGTATCAGTTTGTCGAAGTCGGTGCTGCCGGCGAAATATTGCTGGTCGGGGTCGAGATGGTCGCGCGTGACAATCTCGTTGAACAGTTCCTCGCTGCGGTCGAAATTGACCGACACACGTTTAAGACGGCCTGTATCGGTGACACGCAGGGTGTTGTATTCGTTTGATTTCAACCTCGAATTGGCATCGGCCGACGACCAGAAGTCGACAAGCACATATTTTCCCCTCAAATCATGAAGACTTACCGTAGAATCATTGCGCGTGACCACGAAATCCGGCGCCATCTCCCCCCTCTCGGGTTGCGACTGTACGCCTATCATTCTGGAGCCGAACACCGCCATGATCCCGAATATCAATATCAGCATCAGTGTATTTCTCATATCACATACGGGGACATAAGTTTCCCCATCTCCCAATAATAACAATCCTCGCAGCGGAATGTCGGTGACGTTCACCTCTTTTAACAAATTACAAAAAATAGGTAACTATTCAGCCATTCAAACTTATTGGTTACGAGCATATTGTAGGGCTGCACCTCGGTGCAGCCGCTGATGAAAACACCCGTTTGCATCGGTTTCTGCTGCACCGGGGTGCAGCCCTACACTGATAATGAACACTTTACATCGTACATATTCGCTGAATAGTTACTGCATTAATTAAGCCGCACGGGATTGCTGACCGATTGCAGTCAGCAAATGCCGTGCGGCTTAAAAAGTTATCTATCGTCAACAATGACCGGGGCTGTTATCGGCCGGTCTCGTGAATCATATCGGCAAGACGACGGTTGTAGAGATCCTGAGCCAGAAGCTGTTCAATCGTGATATGCATGCGGTAGCGCCAGTAGTGACGCGCATTGGCAGGCACGTTGATCTGCTCTTCAAGCGGATTGTGGCGGCGCAGGTCGCCGTCAATCGACAGCCAGTCCTGCAAAGGCAGGATACAGAGCATCGAGGGTGATTTCAGGTGGAGGTCAACGATTTTCTCACATATCCACGGTTCGGCATATTGCGGTGCGGCACCACCTTCGTGGAGCACACTGTTGTAGAAACGCTGCGTCTTGTCACGGTTCTCCTCCCACCACTGTCGTATGCCGCCCATGTCGTGGGTCGAGGTGGTACATACCGAATAATAGGGATAGCTCCATGTGTTGCCGAATTCGGTGCGCGGGTCCTTGGGCATGCGCTGTATCTCGAGCGAGAGTATCTCAAGCGCGTTCATAACCGCAGGCACGCAGTCGGGTATCATACCGAGGTCCTCGGCGCAGGTGAGCATGTCGGTAGCCTCGATGAGCGGGGGCAGTTTCCACATCGCTTTTCCGTACCAGAAGTCGTTGTGGCGGTGGTAGTAGAAATCGTTGTAAAGGCGGTCGAAGCACCAGCGCTCATAGTCGTTGAGCGCACGGTAGGTATATGTGTACTGAGCCGAGATGCGGGGATGGTATTTGCCTTTTTCGTACGGGTCCTCGATGAAAAGCACCTGGTCGATAAGGCCGAGCAGACCGTTGCATATACGCTCGTTGCGCTCGTTCTTCTCCTGTGTGGCGAAATAGTCGGCCACCTTGCGCTGGGTGCTGAACTCGGCTTTGAGCTTGTAGCGGCCGTAACCCACGTCATAGAGGAAGCGGTCCTTGACTTCGGCGGTATGCTCGCCGAAGAAGTCGCCGAGGAAGTAATCCATGATAAACGGCGTGGTCTGCAGGTCGACATCAAGCCAGAAGTCATAATTGTTGCGAAGCTCGTCGGGAGTAAAGGGAAGCGCGGGATTGAATACGCCGAGCAGGCCATGGAGCGCGTCCATAGGTATCTGCCATATACGGAAGAAGCCGAGCACGTGGTCTATGCGGTAGGCGTCGAAATACTCCGACATCTTGCTGAAGCGCTGACGCCACCAGGTGAAACCGTCCTTGTTCATCTCCTCCCAGTTGTAGGTCGGGAATCCCCAGTTCTGGCCGAGTACCGAGAAATCATCCGGGGGAGCGCCGGCCTGGCAGTCGAGGTTGAACAGGCGGGGAGAAATCCAGGCGTCGACGCTGGTGCGGGATATGCCGATAGGTATATCGCCCTTGATGGCTACACCGTTGGCATGCGCGTAGTCGCGCACATGGCGCATCTGCTTGTCGAGGTTGTATTGCTGATAGTATACGAAGTTGATGTCGTTGGCATTCTCCTTGACAAATTTTTCTATCTTAGCAACATCATAACGGGCATATTCGCCCCACTTGCCGAAGTCGGGGGTGCCGTTTTTGTCACGGAGCACACAGAATGCGGCATACGGGGTAAGCCACCCGGCATTCTTCTCGACAAATGCCTTGAACTCATCTGAAGCCATCACCTTTTCACCCTCCTGAGCGAATATCTCGCGGGTGAAGGCGAGTTTGCCTTCGTTGACGCGCTCGTAGTCAATCTCCTTAAGGCCGTTAAGCTCACGTCCGAGGTTGTCGTAGTAGGCCTGGCGCTCGGGGTCGTTGAGTGTGCCGAGTTCGCTCAGACGCAGATACATGGGGTGGAGTGCGAACGTCGAGTTGGCATTATAGGGATACGAGTCGGTCCACGTATGGGTCATGGTCGTATCGTTGATGGGAAGTATCTGCAGGAACCGCTGTCCGGTTGACGCCGCCCAGTCAATCACTTTCTTGAGGTCAAGGAAATCACCTACGCCGAAATCGTCCTCCGAACGGACCGAGAAAACGGGGATTGCCACACCGGCTCCGCGCCACGGCGACAGCGGATTTACAAAACGCATGCCTCCGACCACCAGCACCTCGTTTTTCTGCGCCGGGCGTATGGCGAAAGTGCGGTTGTCGCATCCTTCCCATGCCACTACTTCACCGGTAGCTTTGTCAAGAATGAGGAACTTGTAATCGAATACCTCCGGAAGATTCTTGAACTCGAGGTTCACACTCCATTCCGGGAAATTGGCATCGTTCATGCGCACTGCCTTGGCGGGGTCCCATTCGCCGAGAGCCTCGCACTCGCCGCATATTGCAAGCACCTGACCGGGCGCTACCATCGGAGCGGCAACAGAGAGGTTGAGTACGCCGTTTTTCACCGAAAGCTGCTCGTCACGCTCCTTTCGGCCGTTGACGCACTCGGTGAACACTGTCGAATAGAAAGGTTTGTCCCAGGGCTGGTCCTGCCATCGGTCGAATATTTCATACGCCTTGGAGCTGCGCCCGCGGTGGAAACGATGGCCGTGTCCCCATTCGTTTTTCACATATCCGTTCTCGTGCCGGATAAAGTAGCGGTACACAAAGTCGGGAGTATTGTCAGGCACTTCAACCACAGCCTGCCATGTGCCGTCGCCGATAAGGCGCATCTTGACAGCCTTGTCGTAGTCACCTGCACCCATCTCCCCGAGCGGCGATGTGATGTAGACAGCCTCGCCCCAGTTGGTACGATAGTCTATGTTAAAGGTTAGCTTCATAGATGATGAGAAGTTATAGTTATTTATGATTGTTTTTGATAATTAAAAGTCGATATAAACACACAAATCAGGTTTTCAAGGCTTAAATATAGCATGTTTTTTTGAAACTCAGGCCCGATTTTTTGAAAAATTTTCAAAAAACCGGGCCCGGTTGTCATTTATAGCCTGTTTTATGTTTTATAACATAGCTTTTGCGCTCTATGGGAGCATTATTGCCTGTTCTCAGCCGCATTTCGAAGTGCCGCAGTTGGTGCAGATCAGACACCCTTCCTGATATACGAGTGTCTCCTGTCCGCAGTTGGGACAGGTCTGTCCGCTGGCACGGGTACCGTTGGGCAGATATTTCTTTAACGCGCGCTCCACACCCATCTTCCACGTATTGATTGACTGGCTGTCGAGTTCGAGACCCGACACGAGTTTCAGCACCTGGTCAATCGGCATGCCGTAGCGGAGCACGCCCGATATTAGTTTCGCGTAGTTCCAGTACTCGGGGTTGAACTTGTCGGAAAGGCCTTCGATTGTGGTCTTGTGGCCGCGCTTGTTGACGAACTGGAAGTCATACCGTTTGGTACCGTCCTCGGAGATGGCTTTGATAATCTTGCCGTGGTTGACCGATTTGGGACAGAATATGCCGTCGTCATCATCGGCCAGACCGGTGAATATCTCATACGGGCGACCGTCTTTCAGACCTACGAATGCAATCCATTTCTCCTTATTGTTCTGGAAGCGCACAACGTCGGCTTCAAGCTCGATGGGACGCACCAGCGGCGCCACCTTGGTCTGAGCCTCAGCCTTGTTGGCCTTCTTGTCGACCTGTACGAGCACACCCGAACGGCATCCGTCGCGATATACCGTACAGCCCTTGCAGCCCGATTTCCATGCCTCGACATACAGACGGTTGACCAGTTCTTCGTCGACATCGGCGGGAAGATTGATAGTGACCGAGATAGAGTGGTCGACCCATTTCTGCACGCGTCCCTGCATCTTCACCTTCTCCACCCAGTCTATATCGTTGGCGGTAGCTTTGTAGTAGGGCGAACTGGCCACAAGCTCATCAATCTCCTCCTGCGTGTAGTCATCCTTCACAGGGAGCCCGTTGGCCTTCATCCAGTCGACGAAACGGGGATGGTAGACAATAAATTCCTCGAAAGCATCGCCCGAATCATCGACATAATCCACGCGTGCATCGACGTCCGACGGATTTACCTTGCGGCGGCGTTTGTACACGGGCATGAACACCGGCTCGATGCCCGAGGTGGTGCGCGTCATAAGCGATGTCGTACCTGTAGGCGCTATGGTCAGGCACGCGATGTTGCGGCGTCCGTTGGCTTTCATGTCCTCGTAAAGTCCGGGGTCGGCCTCACGGATACGCTCAAGCATGGGGTTGCCCTCTTCGCGGGCGGCATCATAGATTTCAAACGCACCGCGTTCCTTGGCCATCTCCACCGACGAGCGGTAGGCGGCAAGCGCGATGGTCTTGTGCACGCTTTCGGAGAAATCGGTGGCCTCGGGCGTGCCGTAGCGCAGTCCGAGCGCGGCAAGCATGTCGCCTTCGCCGGTAGTGCCTACGCCTGTGCGGCGTCCGAGCAGCGTCTTGGCGCGTATTTTCTGCCAGAGGTTGCGTTCTATCGTCTTGACCTCCTCGCTTTCGGGGTCGGATTCTATCTTTTCGAGTATCGTGTCGATTTTCTCCATCTCGAGGTCAATGATGTCGTCCATGATGCGCTGGGCCTTGATGACATGCTGACGGAGCAGGTCGAAGTTGAAATGAGCCTCGGTCGTGAAGGGATTCTCGACATAGCTGAACAGGTTGATGGCCAGCAGACGGCACGAGTCGTACGGGCACAACGGTATCTCGCCGCACGGATTCGTCGAGATAGTGCGGAATCCAAGGTCGGCGTAGCAGTCGGGAAGAGACTCGCGTGTGATGGTGTCCCAGAACAGCACGCCGGGCTCGGCCGACTTCCATGCATTGTGTATGATTTTGGCCCACAGTGCCTGCGCGTTGATTTCGTTCTTGAACAGCGGCTCGGCGCTGTCGACGGGGAACTGCTGCGTGTAGGGAGTACCCTCGGTGGCCGCACGCATGAAATCGTCGTCGATGCGCACCGACACATTGGCGCCTGTCACTTTGCCCTGGGTCATCTTGGCGTCGATGAAAGCCTCGGCGTCGGGATGCTTGATTGATACCGTCATCATCAGCGCGCCGCGGCGTCCATCCTGCGCCACCTCGCGGGTAGAGTTGGAATAGCGCTCCATGAACGGTACAAGACCCGTGGAGGTCAACGCCGAATTCTTGACAGGACTTCCTTTCGGACGCAGATGCGACAGATCATGTCCCACGCCTCCGCGGCGTTTCATCAGCTGCACCTGCTCCTGGTCGATAAGGATAATGCCGCCGTAAGAGTCGGGCTGACCGTCAAGACCTATGACAAAGCAATTGGAGAGTGAGCCTACCTGCAGGTCGTTGCCGATACCGGTCATCGGACTGCCCTGCGGCACGATGTATTTGAAATCCTTGAGATACGAGAATATCTCCTCTGCACTCATGGGATTGGGATAGTTCTTCTCGATGCGGGCGATTTCGTCGGCAAGACGATGGTGCATGTCGTCGGGTGTGAGTTCGTAAAGATTGTTGGCCGAATCTTTCAACGCATATTTGCTCACCCACACGCGTGCGGCGAGTTCGTCACCGTCAAAATATTTGAGTGACGCCTTGAAAGCTTCGTCATAGTTGTAAACGGGTCGGTCCATGATATTTTTTTAATTAAGTAGCTGGTGAAAAATGCTTGTTTTTCTTTCGCGACGCAAATTAGGCAAATTTTTAACTGATTGCCAAATTTTAATAAAACAAAAGATTAAAATGTTAATAAGTTTTCCATTTGAAAATATTAATTGCCTAAAATTCAATGATTTAATTTTTGTCCGGCAACGTAAAGTTTTCCATTTTTCTTAATCTACTGAAATTCAAACGACTAATAAATTGAAATTTGCGCTTTAAAATAATTTGCTTATCTTTGACCGTTTGTGTAACTTTTACATTATTCCCGTTATGACATACGACAACGAAAACTATTGGCGCGAACGCCGCACGATACGTAAATATTCCGGCCGCGAAGTATCCGACGAGATGCTCCGGGATATTATCGAGAGCGCTTCACATGCGCCTACCACAGGCAACATGCAACTCTACAGCGTAGTCATTTCACGCGACCGGGATATGCTCGCCTCCCTTGCGCCGGCACATTTCAATCAACCGGCTGCAACCGGTGCACCTGTATTGCTTACTTTCTGCGCTGATTTCAACCGGTTCTGCCACTGGTGCGATATTTCCGATGCCGACCACGGCTATGACAATTTCCAGTCATTCATGACCGCGGTCATCGACACCGTGATTTTCACGCAACAGTTCGTCACCATCGCCGAGCGCCGCGGACTCGGGTGCTGCTATCTCGGCACCACCACCTACAATGCGCCGACAATAGCCTCCGTGCTGCAGCTTCCTGAACGCGTCATACCCGTATGCACCATCTCCGTAGGGTGGCCGGCCGATGAAAGCGCGGTTTCCGACCGTCTCCCCGTCAGAGCGATAATACACCATGAGCGCTACACGGCTCCCGATGATGCCGAGGTCGCCGGATACTACGCCTACAAGGAGAGCCTTCCGGAAAGCGCCGGATTCATTGCTGAAAACGGTAAAACTACCCTCGCCCAGGTATTCACCGACATACGCTACACCCGCAAAAACAACGAATACTTCTCGCGCCTCTACTACGACTTTATCGAAACCCACGGCTTTCCATTTCCCAAATAGTTAAGGTATTATCGGGCGCAAGCCGAAAAAAAGGGAGAACCCGTGCATTAAGCATGAGTTCTCCCTTAAATTTATATTTATACTGTCAATTAGATCCAGCGTACGTAGGCGAAGTCCTGACGGTGCGGCAGATTGGCGTTGACAGGATAGAGACGGTAGGCGTAGCGGAATACACCCGGATCGTCGGTCTTGCCCTTGCACTCGTAAGTGAGCACATTGCCTTCTTCCTTAACAACCTTGAAGGGCGCAACTTTCCAGAGTTTTTCCTCTCCGTCCTCCACTTTGTAGCATACCATTTCGAGACCGAGGTCTTTGCCGAGACCGTTTGTATCAACGATAGCCTTGACAAGATAATCCTGACCGGTCACATTGTTGGAGGCTTCCTGAGTCTCTACATCAAATACCTTGATACCGTCCCATGCGGCTGCGACTTTCTCCTTCCATGCAACGATTTCTTTTGCAAGAGCGAAATCCTTGGCAGCGAGTTTCTTTGAGCGCGCAGCCTCTTTGTCGTAGAAACGTGCGATATAATCGTCAATCATACGCTTCATGGTGAAGTGGGGAGCGATGTCGCCGATCGAACCCTTTATGTACTGAATCCAGCGGGGCGAGTAGCCTTTGGAATTCTTCTCGAAATAGAGAGGTATGATTTCATTCTCAAGCATCGAGTAGATGGTGGCTGCATCGAGTTTGTCCTGCTGCGACTGGTCGGTGAATGTGCGGCGGTCGGTAAGAGCCCAGCCGGCGTTTTCGTTGAAGCGGTAGCCTTCGTACCACCATCCGTCGAGTACCGAGAAGTTAAGCACGCCGTTCATTTCGGCCTTTTCACCCGATGTACCCGATGCCTCGAGAGGACGTGTCGGGGTGTTCAGCCAGATGTCGACACCGCTGACAAGGCGTTTTGCAACAATCATGTTATAGTCCTCGAGGAAGATAATCTTGCCGAGGAACTGCGGCATGCGCGAGATTTCCATGATGCGCTTGATGAGACCCTGACCGGCGCCGTCGGCGGGGTGAGCCTTGCCTGAGAATACGAACTGTACGGGGAACTGCTCGTTGTTGACAATCTTGGCAAGACGTTCGAGGTCAGTGAAAAGGAGGTGTGCACGCTTGTAAGTAGCGAAACGGCGGGCGAAACCGATGATGAGGGCGTTGGGATTGATTTTGTCAACGATTTTCATCACTGCGGAGGGATCACCCTGGTTGGCGAGCCATTTTGCCTTGAAATCGCGTTTCACGAAGTTGATGAACTTTGTCTTCAGCTTCATGCGCATATCCCAGATAGCCTCGTCGCTGACATCGAAGATGCCTTTCCATGCCTTGGGATCGCTCTGGTTCTCGAACACCTGTTCGCCGAGATGCTTGGCGTAGAATTCCTTCCACTCGGAAGCGGCCCAGGTAGGCATGTGCACGCCGTTGGTGACGTAACCTACGTGTGATTCCTGCCAGTTGTAGCCTTTCCAGATGCCGGCGAACATCTTCTTCGACACTTCGCCGTGGAGCCAGCTCACACCGTTGGCTTCCTGACAGGTGTTGAGCGCGAACACGCTCATCGAGAAACGTTCGTTGGTGTTGGGGTTCTCGCGGCCCATGTTCATGAGGTCGTTCCACGAAATACCGAGTTTTGCGGGATATTCACCCATATATTTTCCGAAGAGACCTTCGTCGAAGTAGTCGTGACCTGCGGGCACGGGAGTATGTACGGTATAGAGCGAAGATGCACGTACCATTTCGAGAGCCACGTTGAAGTCAAGATGCTCTTCCTGCACGTAATCTACGAGGCGCTGGAGGTTGAGAAGCGCTGCGTGACCCTCGTTGCAGTGGTAGAGCTGACTCTTGATGCCGAGTTTCTTGAGCATGAGCACACCGCCGATACCGAGGAGGTACTCCTGCTTGATGCGGTTTTCCCAGTCGCCGCCGTAAAGCTGGTGGGTGATGACGCGGTCAAACTCGCTGTTCATGTCGAAGTCGGTATCCATCAGGTAGAGATTCATACGGCCCACAGCCACTTTCCAGATGTGGGAGTAGATGATACGTCCGGGATAGGGAACTTCGAGGATTACGGGATGACCGTTTTTATCGCATACCTGCTCGATAGGAAGCTGGTTGAAGTTCTGGGGCTCGTAATTGGCTATCTGCTGGCCGTCGACACTGAGTGTCTGGGTGAAATAGCCGTAACGGTAAAGGAAGCCGACTGCAGTCATGTCGACGCAGCTGTCGGAAGCCTCTTTGATGTAGTCGCCGGCAAGCACGCCGAGACCGCCGGAATATATCTTCAGGCAGTTGCAGAGACCATATTCCATCGAGAAGTAAGAAACCGAAGGAACATCCTTGCGCATCGGTTTCTTCATATAATCCTGGAACATACCGTAGACATGTTCGATACGCTCCATGAATTTGGAATCGTTGATGATTTCTTTCTGACGCTCGGAAGAAAGACGCTGGAGGAGCATCACAGGATTTTCACCGGTAGCACGCCAAAGGTCGGGATTAAGGTCGCGGAAAAGCGATTTTGCGTCGCTGTTCCATACCCACCAGAGGTTTTTGGAAAGCTTCTCCAGAGGTTTTAACTTTGAAGGTAAGTCTGACTTAACAGTCATGTCACGCCAGTTGGGGACATTTGAGTTGCTTACTTGAAGTTTCATTGTGTATCTTTTTAATTGTTGTAATAGTTACTTTTTTAAGGAAATGCAATATGTTGTTTGTGCAAAGTATCAGATGGATATAACCCGCGCGTCACCTTCGTTTCTCCGCTTTGCCGAGAGCTATGCGGAAAGCATCGTCATACCATTCGATAAAATGGTTCCATGCCGCCTTCGAGGCTGTATTCATGGCTGCTTTCGCAATCTTTGCACGTTCGTCGGGCTGCGCACTTATCAGGGTGAACAATGACTGCGCGATGGCATCGGCGACTTCACCGTAATTGGAGTCGGTGCGCGGTATTACATTGACGCCCGAAACGGTGAACTCCGGTTTCGAGGAGGCAAGAATCCAGCGGCCGAAGCCTGAAAGCGACGTAGTGACAGTGGGGACGCCGAAAGCCACGCTCTCGAGAGGCGTGTACCCCCACGGCTCATAATATGACGGGAACACGGTGGCGTCCACGCCTATCAGCAGGTCGTAATACGGAGCATTGAAGATACCGTCGTCGCCGTTAAGATAGCACGGCACGTAGATGACGGTCATGCTGTCGTTGGCGTCCGTGCCGAACCCGAGCTGATGTATGCGGTTGATAATCGGATCGTCGTTATAGTTATGCAGCATGTGGGTGATTACGGCATCGGGAAGTCCGGTCATGCTGTTGCCGGCAATCGCGACCTGAAGGTCTGACCTGCCCTTGTCGACCCATGCGGGAACCATCACGAGGGCAAGCACACGTGACTGAGTGCGTCCGCGCAATGTGTTTATGCTGTCGAGGAACACATCGATACCTTTGTTGCGATATTCGCAACGGCCCGAAGTTGCCACGATAAATGTATCGTCGTCGAGCTGTTTGCCGGTAAGGGCGCGTGCCACTCCGAGCAACTTCGCGCGCGCCTGCTGCCGTGCGGCGTCGAAACGCGTACGCGCCGGCACAAAGTTTTTCTCAAATCCGTTGGGCGTTACAACCGCCGGCCTTATGTCAAGGAGCTGCTCACACTCCACCGCGGTAATATCGCTGACCGTAGTGAAGCAGTCGGCGGCGTGGGCGGCAGCTTTTTCAAGCGAGTGCTTCGACTCCATGTTGAGCTCGCGTGCCATCTGGTCGCCGTTATAACCCTTGAGATAATCGTAGAGCGGTTTGCCGTTGCCACAGATGCTGCGGCCAATGCTGGTGGCATGAGTGGTGAATACGGTGGCTATCGCAGGGACTTTCCATTTGAGATAAAGGAGTCCCATTCCGGTGGTCCACTCGTTGAAGTGGGCTATCACGTCATCGGGGCAGCCTTCATGGGCATAGATGCTCTGTATGACAGCCGCGGCGGCAACAGCAAAAGCGCAGCCTTCGCCATAATCGCCGTAGGCATGCAGCGAGTCAACGCCGTAGCGGCTCCACATCTCGCCGTAGATTTCATTGAGGTGAGCGTAAACGCCATTGAAATCGACCAATACGGCTATAGGCTTGCCGGGAATATCCCAGCGGCCAACGCGCACTTTTATATTATATGGGAGTTGTGCCGATCTCCTCCAGGACTTGAGCAGCGATTGATTTTCGACAAAAAAAGGTGATGGATTATTGTCAGACCACACATCGGGCCCGACGAAAATCACTTTGTCTTTATAAAGCTTTTGAAGCGTTTTGGCCTTGGTAGATAGGACAGTATATATACCGCCAATCTTGTTACAGACCTCCCAGCTTGTCTCGAAAAGCAGATTGAGATGACATTCTTCTTTTTTTCCTTCTATCATTATACCTTTAAAATATACTTTCGGAGGAGCATGATTTGAGACCGCAAAGGTAATAAAAAATTAGAAAAAAACAAAAAAATGTCGCATAAGTGCATATTAATAAACTCATTCACTCATGAATCATGATATAATGGCGTAATGGCCGCGTATTTCAACGATTACGGAGTCATAATATATAAGTAACTGTTTAATATTATTTTATACTAACCATTCTCATTATTTTAATATTCTGCCGGAGTCTTTTTCGTCGCTTTCCATCTAGTCATCAGTCATGTAGCTCGCTACACTCCTTCTTCCTCGATGTAAATCGCCTGAAAAATCCTCTCGTCATAATATCAAAATAATTTTGAACAGTTACTTAATACATTAAATATATGTATTGGTGTGAAAAATTTCAAAAATTACGTTTACACGGCACTTTGGTTTTGCAGTTAGGAAATTTATTATTAATTTTGTAAAAACAACGCGTTACAACCCCTCTATGAGAAGAATACTTTCAACTGTCATATTGATTTTTGCGGTCGCTTCCTTCAGCGGGGAGTGGCATGCCGATGCTAAGACTACGGTTGAAAACAGGGTTGACCGCATGCCAACCGTATCGGTCGACAAAGGATATATTGAACTTACCGCACCTGATGCCGAGCCCGTGAAATTCGAGATTTTCTCTATTACCGGCCAGCTTATCAAATCGGTGACCGTCAAGGGTGCCACAACAAAAGTAGACCTTCCCAAAGGATTTTATATCATCAAGTGTGACTCGTGGACCAAGCGGGTGATGCTGCGGTAACATCCCCGTGCGTCTATGCCATGACCGCAGGCGCTATCGTTTTTTCGCACTCCGGCACATAGATACCAAATAGCCTAAACATCAATATATTATATATCATACTAAACATGAATTTCAAATTTAGAACAATGTGTACCCGTGGTTTGACCTTCGGGTTGATGTCAATCGGTGCCGCAGGCATCTGCGCCGCACAGAATAGCGACAGCCGTTTCGACTCATTTCCCTCCTACGCGGGCGATGACCTCGAGCTTGCCGTCAGCCCTCAAGGTGTCAAGTTTTCACTTTGGTCGCCCGAAGCCGATGCTGTCAGAGTGCGTATCTATCCTACCGACCGCAACTCCAAGCCAGTCGAGACCATCGACATGACGAAGAGCGACAACGGTGTGTGGCGCGCAGTAGCGTCGCCTGACCATCTCGGACGTTTCTATACCTTCCAGATAGCCTACAAAGGCAAATGGCTCGACGAGACACCCGGCGTATGGGCAAAGGCTGTGGGCACCAACGGCGAGCGCGCGGCAATAATCAACCTCGATGATACCGACCCGGCCGGCTGGGACGCCGACAAAGGCCCCGAAGTGGAGAGCATCAACGACGTAGTGCTTTACGAGATGCACCACCGCGACTTCTCCATGCACCCATCGAGCGGCATCGTGCACAAGGGCAAATTCCTTGCGCTCACCGAGGACGGCACCACGACCCCGCTTGGCGACAAGACCGGCATAGACCACCTCAAGGAATTAGGAGTAACGCACGTGCATATACTCCCGTCGTACGACTACAACAGTGTCGACGAGGCCAACCTCCCCGCCAACCAGTACAACTGGGGCTACGACCCGTTCAACTACAACGCGCCCGAAGGCTCATACTCGACCGACCCCGCCGACCCTGCTGCCCGCATACGCGAGATGAAAGAGATGATAAAGGCGCTCCATGACGCAGGCATCGGCGTGGTGATGGACGTGGTATACAACCATACCGCCAACAACGACGACTCCAACTTCTCGCTCACCGCGCCAGGCTACTATTACCGCCACCGCGCCGACGGCTCCTACAGCGACGCATCAGGCTGCGGCAACGAGACGGCATCCGAGCGCCAACAGATGCGCGATTTCATAGTCAACTCGGTGAAATACTGGGCCAAGGAATACCATATCGACGGCTTCCGCTTCGACCTTATGGCAATCCATGACACCGAAACGATGAACCGCGTAGCGAAAGAACTCAAGGAAATCAACCCGTCAATATTCGTATACGGCGAAGGCTGGACAGCAGGCGACTCTCCCCTGCCCGTCGAACGCCGCGCGCTGAAAGAGAACGTAGCCAAGATGGAGGGTATAGCAGTGTTCTCCGACGACATCCGCGACGCCATCAAAGGACATTATTCCGACGCTGCCGACCGCGGTTTCGCCACCGGCAAACCCGGCAACGAGGAGACTGTAAAAATAGGCATCGTGGCCGCCACCGCCCACCCGCAGGTCGACTACAGCAAGGGCAACAACTCAAAGTTCGCTTATGCCACATCACCTTCGCAGATTATAAACTATGTGTCGTGTCACGATGACCTGACCCTGACTGACAAGCTCGCCAAGTCGATGCCCGACGCAAGCGTGGCCGACCGTCTGCGTGCCGCCAAGCTCGCGCAGACCATAGTATTCACCTCACAGGGCACGCCGTTCATGTTTGCCGGCGAAGAGGTGTTCCGCGACAAGCAGGGTGTGCACAACTCCTTCAAATCGCCCGACTCCATCAACGCCATCGACTGGACTCAGAAGCACACCTACGCCGACCAGTTCAACTACTACAAGGAGTTGATAAAACTGCGCAAGGAGCATCCCGCATTCCGTATGCGCACGGCTGAGGAGATTGCAAAAAACATCGTTTTCGACAAGGTCAGCGAGCCTAATCTCATCAGCTACTCCATCCGCAACAATGCCAACGGCGACAGCTGGAAGGAAATAAAGCTCGTGTTCAACGGCAGCGATGACGCCAAAACCGTCAAAGTAGGCAAAGGCGACTGGACTATCGTGGCCGAGGACGGCAAAATCAACGCCGACGGTCTCGGCACAACACGCGGCGGCAACATGACCGTAGCTCCCCGCTCCGCCCTCATCCTCGCCCGCACGAAATAAAACCGTATTAATTTCACTTTACGCATTCCGCGATTAAAAATCGCGGCTACTACCACCCCTCACACCGAGAGGGCACAGATGTAGTAGCCGCGATTTTTAATCGCGGAATCGCATACTACTGCAAACGCATTCCCATTATGACTTTTGGAAAATTTTTGCTATATTCGCGTATGCATTGCCTGATTAAGGTCACGGATGCAACACAACTGCCATGGAAGAAGAGATAAGCAATTCGTCACTCAATTTCATCAACCCGTCGGAGATAGAACTCGGCAACAGCATTGTCGAACTGTCACGTCGGCAGACCTGCATACTCTACTCCGCGCGCTGGAACAGCCGCCGCTATGTCATCAAATCGCTGCGCGCCGAGTTTGCCGCCAATCCGGTCTACATCGAGGCTCTGCGCAAAGAGTTCGAGCTTGGCGTGCGCCTCGACCACCCCGGCATCATACGCGTAGTAGCCTTTGAAGAAATCGCCACGCTGGGGTATTCCATCATCATGGAATGGGTCGACGGCGAAACGCTCAACAAATTTCTGGCGGGAAAGCCTTCCCGACGGGAACGCCGCAAGATAGCCGTACAATTAGCGGAAGCTCTCGCCTACATGCATCATGCCGGAGTAGCGCACCGCGACCTCAAGCCCGACAACGTAATGATCACACATCGCGGACACGATGTCAGGATTATCGACTTCGGACTTGGCGACGCCGAATGTTTTACTAATCTGAAAAGCTCCCAGGGCACGCGCACATACGGTGCACCGGAACAGCAGGGCACTCCGGCTATTGCCGATAGTGCCGCCGACGTATATTCTTTCGGGAAGATACTGCGTGAACTGCTGCCGCGATGGGAAAAGCGCCGGCTGATACGACGATGCCTGCGCACCAACCCGCAACGCCGCCCCACGATGGCAGTCGTAGCCAAAGCGCTCTCCGACCGACGCGCTACCCGTGCTATGCAGATTTTTTTCCTTGCAGCAGTAATCTCTGCCGGCATAGCTGCAATATGGCTTGGCGACCGCCGCCATGCAGACGGAAGTCAGCCACCGCACGCCACGATTCAGGAAGTACGTACCGACACAATATATATCGTGCCGCCGGCTGCCCGGGAGACGATTATGGTACACGAACCGACTGTGGACAACACCCCAAAAGTCACCACGACCGGAATCCCGCGTATTCAAGACGACGGCCCGGCGCACAAAATGGACTCTCTGTTCGCAATATGCCAAAAGGAAGCGGACCGCAACTTAAACTCGGCAGTTGAAAAAATCAGAAAATCGACCAATTGGGCATACAGAGACAGCATCTTGCTGGTACTCGCAGAAAACAACAAACATACTGTCGCCAAAATGGAGCAAGCCCTGCGCGACGCAGGTTGCAGCGAACGCACTATACATTCTGTCGCCAACGACGCATGGCTGTATATCACACAGCGTCTCCCCGTACTAAATCAATAAGTCCGAAGTAAGGACACGCCTGACTCCGGACTAAAAAATTGTAATGAAAAGTATTTTTATCAGAAATTCATTCCTTCGAGAGCATCCATGTACTGATCCATGGCAGCGTCCATGTCTACGCCCGCATCACCCGACATTTCTGAAGCTGCTTTCGCCATCTTATTGGTTATTTCAGTATAACGCTTCATCTGCGCGGCATTCATTTCTCCGGAACATTTGTCAATCTTCTCGCTGAGCGACTCGGCCGACTCCATATATGAGGCATAGTCTGCCATAGCCGACACATCACCCTTTGACGCTTTCTTAAGCAGTGAGATATATTTGTCGACAAAACGTTCATACTCGTTAAGCATAGCATCAACATCCGACTTTGAAACAGTCTTTTCAGACTCTTCGTCGACCGTTGTATCATCTGTAACAGTCTCGTCGGCAACAATATCGTCAGAATCCATGCCTGAAACGTTTTCTACCTGTTCGGTAGCTGATTCACCGTATGCATCTTCGGCATCATCAGCCGCTTTCTCAGATTTTCCTCCGCATGAAGTCATTGCGAAAGCTACCATTGCAGCAATGGTCAGAAATTTAATTTTCATGATTTTGTAATTTAGTAAGATTGGTTAATAATTGATTGGAATATAAAAATTTCTTTATTGATTGTCATCGTCAAGTATGCGGTAGGTGATGCCTGTACGTGTTCCTGCCACGTAGGTATGAGGTATATCACTCCCGCGACACAGCACTTTACTGAAATAAGCAGGCGCATTCTGTGTAAGAGAGGTAAATTCCACTACATCGCCCGAATGCAACTTGGCATTGATTGACCGCACTACGTCGAACTCATTGCCGCACTTCCGGCTCAGGATGCAAAGCCTGTCGGGCGGCCAGCGCAGTTCCACAAAAGCGTGGTCGGATATTTCATTGGCTTTGACTGTCTCCCCGAAATAGTTTCCCGACTGCGCGGTTATGTCCTCGGCATTGTAATTTTCGATAAAATCCTCAATATCCCGGTAGCCGATAAAAACAGAAAGCACACATAGCGTGAAGCGCTCCGGATTGTAGGACGAGCCGACATCCTTGACATAGCCCCAGATGCGCTTGAGCGTGGTAGGCGAAATCGGCTGCTTGACAGCACGCAGTATAGCCGCCGAAAGGAAATCGAAATCGGCCGGCGAAACAATTCGGCGGTTGACCACATTTTCTACCTCCGAACGCAACAACGCGATTACTTCCTGTGAATATTTTGTCTTTCTACCGGCCATCTTGCTATCAGTTGAATTGTTTATTGCAAATATAATGCAATTGTTTCAATCCATACTATTCCATTTTATTCCAATTCAGTCCACGACAATAATCACCTTATTTTATTTATAAGAGAGTGTCACATAATATCTGTCACATAATATCGATATATGCCCGCATTGTCGCTTAGCTTCCTAAAAAACGAATGTTGCCGTTATTGCCGATACACCAAGGAGTCAAACCGCGCGTAAAAAAAATATTTGTAAATAAGAGAATTATTTGTTAACTTTGCAGTCGCTTTTTAGCATCCCGTGTGATGGGAAATTAAGGAGCTAAACTTAATTTTGAGTAACACAATTAATTAAAAGACAATGGAAATTTTCAAACTGGCCGCCGAGCCCCGTACCGACCTCGGCAAAAAAGCTGCAAAAACTCTCCGCAGCGAAGGTAAAATCCCCGTAGTGCTTAACGGCAGCGAAGTTGTAGAACTCCCCTACACCGGCAAACTCAACGCAGGTGAGAAACTCGTGGAAATCGGCAATGGCAAAGGCATGATTACAACTGACCTTACCGTAACCAACGACGCTGTACGCAAACTCGTCTACACTCCCGACATCTTCGCTGTAGAGCTCGATTATAACGGCTCAAAGAAAATGGCCGTGCTCAAAGAAATCCAGTTCCAGCCCGTGAAGGACACTATCCTCCACATGGATTTCCTCGAAGTAAACGACAAGAAACCCGTAGTAGTTGAAGTACCAGTGAAACTCGAAGGCCACGCCGAAGGTGTTAAAGCCGGTGGTAAACTGAGCCTCTCGATGAAGAAACTCAAAGTACGCGCCATCTACACCAACATCCCCGAACGTCTCGTCATCAACGTTGACAACCTCGGCCTTGGCAAGACTCTCCAGGTAGGCGAACTTCACTTCGAAGGCCTCGAACTGGTCAACGCCAAAAACGCCGTCGTATGTGCCGTTCAGCTCACCCGTGCTGCCCGCGGTGCACAGGCCAACGCTGCTAAATAACAGACTTGTAGATGAAATATCTTATTGTAGGACTGGGTAACATCGGTGACGAATACCGCGGTACCCGCCACAACATAGGATTTAGAGTATTGGATGCCTTAGCCGAGGCGTCCAATACTTCTTTTACAACCGAACGTTACGGCGATGTGGCGCAGTGCCGGCTGAAGAACAAACAGATGGTGCTGCTCAAGCCGTCGACCTACATGAACCTCTCCGGGAATGCCGTGCGTTACTGGAAAGAAAAAGAGAAGATTGAACTTGAAAACATACTCGTCGTGGTCGACGACATTGCCCTGCCGTTCGGAGCCATACGCATCAAGCCGTCAGGTTCCGATGCCGGCCATAACGGGCTGAAGAACATAGCCCAGATGCTCGGCACACAGGCATATCCGCGCCTGCGTTTCGGCATAGGCGATAACTTCCCCCGCGGCTGCCAGATCGACTACGTACTCGGGCATTTCACGCTCGACGAACGCCAGAAGCTCCCCGTGCGCGTCGATGAGGCTGTCGACGCCATCAAAGCCTTCGTGCTGTCGGGACTGCAGTTCGCAATGTGTAATTTCAACAACAAATAATCATGGCCAAGAGTGAGGAACGCATCGATAAATGGCTGTGGGCCATGCGCATATTCAAGACACGCACCGTCGCTACCGATTCGTGCAAGAAAGGGCGCGTCAGCGTAGGCCCGACCGCCGACAGTTCGGTCGTGGTCAAGCCGTCACGTCTTATCAAGATAGACGACATCGTGCATGTGCGCAAGCCGCCGGTCACCTATTCATTCCGCGTAAAGGCACTGACCGAAAACCGTCTCGGAGCGCGCCTCGTGCCCGACTACATGGAGAATATCACTCCGCAGGCTCAGTACGACCTGCTCGACGTAGTGAAAATATCGGGATTCATCGACCGTCGCAAAGGCCTCGGGCGTCCCACCAAGCGCGAAGGACGTGAACTGGCCCGTTTCGCCGAGGAGGTAAACGACGGCTGGGATTTCGACGACAGCGATTTCAATGCCGACAGCCGCTACGACTTCGACTTTGACGAGGACGATTTCAATTGACCGGACCCCGGCATCCCTGACTCTCCGGCAACACAAATTAATAAAACAGGAACATGATGCAACCGCGCCAACTCAGATATGACGACGTGATAATCGATATCATCAATGACGATTACACCATTCTCCCGCTGCTCAGCCGATTTTCAATCCCGCTCGGCCTCGGCAACGAGACTCTCAACGACGTGTGCCGCCGTAATGACATTGATGTGAAAGCGCTGCTGCTGGTGCTCAACTACATACGTACGGGCATAATCGATTCATCATACATAAGCGTGGTCTCGCCGCTCGAAGTGGTAAAGTTTCTCAAAAACTCGCACGACTACTTCATCAACTATAAATTCGGCCATATACGCAAGAACCTTATTGCGGCGCTCGACCTCGAGACAAACCCGACAAACAATCTGATACTTAAGTTTTTCGATTCTTTTGTAAAGAAAGTCGAAGATCACTTCCGGTATGAGGAAAACACAGTATTCCCCTACGTCGAAAGCCTTGTAGACGGCAAAAAATCGGCATACACGATAGAGATATTCGAACGCCATCACGAAGAAGTGGTCGACGCCCTCGCCGAACTTAAAAACATCATATTGAGGTACTACCGCACCACTGCGCCCAATCTGATGTACAACGTACTCGTCGACATTTACAACTGCGAGGAGGACCTTGCATCGCACTCCGACATTGAGAACAATCTGCTTATTCCGATGGTGTACGATCTTGAAAGGAAATCGAAAAAATGAGGCATCTCAACGTCATATTATGCACCCCGTCGCCCATTGAATTCAACGGACTATGCAGCATCCTGCGCAACATACGCGAGATGTCAATCAGTTTCCGCTCCATAGAGCCTGCCACGCTTGCCGAAAACCCGTCGCTTCCGGCCAATGCCGACATATTCATCTGCGACCCCGTCGCGCTTGCCACCCCGATGCTCCACGCCGTCAGACTCGCGTCGCCGAAAGTAAAGATAGTATTGCTCTACCACACCGCCCTTCCACAGAATTACGTCAAAGAATACGACGCAGCAATATCTATCTATGATTCCGAATCGGCGATAGAGCAGACTGTCACTTCGCTATTCGCCAACCGCAAGACACCGGGAATGCCCTCCGAACTGACCCAAAGGGAAAAGGAGATTATCATCGGTGTTGTCAAAGGGCTGTCTAACAAAGAGATTGCCGCACAAATCAATGTATCGGTCAACACTGTCATGACCCATCGGCGCAATATCGCCGCAAAACTTGAGATACACTCCGCAGCTGGTCTGACCGTCTACGCGCTTATGAGCAATCTGATTACCCTCGACGAACTGTCGGAATAGCAAGCGCCTGCCCCATAATCTGCTTTTCACGCTGCGGCGCTCCACCACATACATATCACCTACACCGGCTGTTTATATTGTTTCACATCATAAAATACCGGTATCACATCGCTATCGAAGCTAACCATTCAAGAAAACCGACGACGGCAACCGTCACCGATTTATTCATTCACCAAAATTCAAATAAAATGGCTTCGATAAAAGTAAAATTCCGCCCCTCTACCGTACCGGGTCACGAAGGTACCATCTACTACCAGATTATCCACCAACGGAAAGTAAGACACCTGCCGAGCGACTCCCATATATTTCCCGACGAATGGGATGAAAAGCGCTCAATGGTGACGACTACTGCCGACAGCGAACGCCGACCATTGATTACAGGCATCCGACAACGCATCAGATTCGATGTAGAACGCCTCTCAATAATTGACCACAAGCTAAATGTCAGAGGATTGCATTATACCACCGACGACATTATTGACGAATACAACCACTATTCGCGTGAATATTCACTGTTCACATACATGACAGGCATCATAGACCGACTTCGGCAGAACGGCAAAATCAGGACATCGGAAACATATAAGGCCGCGCTCAACAGCTTCAGGAAATTTCTAATCGAAACATCCCGTTGCGGACAGATTACGCAACATAACGACATAATGCTCGACTGCATCACCGCCGAAGTGGTCGAATCGTACGAAGCATGGCATAAAAGTCACGGAGTTGCGCCAAATACCATATCGTTCTATACACGCATACTGCGCGCGGTGTATAACCGCGCCGTAGAGGATGAAATCATCGAGAACCGCAATCCGTTCCGCCACGTCTACACCGGCGTCGACAAGACCGTAAAACGCGCCCTGCCGATTGCTGTAATCAAGAAAATCAGGCAGCTTGACCTGTCAGGCAGCCGTGCACTCGATTTCGCCCGCGACATGTTCCTGATGAGTTTCTATCTGAGGGGTATGAGTTTCATCGACATGGCTTTCCTGAAAAAATCCGACCTTAAAAACGGATATGTCACATACCGCCGCCGCAAAACCGGCCAGCAGCTCACCATCGAATGGACCCGCGAGATGCAGTCGACCCTCGACAAATATCCCGTCAACGAAAGCCACTACCTGCTCCCCATCATACGCAAGCCCGGCCTCAACGAACGCTGCACTTACCGCAACATGGGCTACAACATCAACCACAACCTCAAGAAAATAGCCGAGATGGTAGGCGTAACAATCCCACTGACACTCTACGTAGCCCGCCACAGCTGGGCATCCGCCGCCAAAACCAAAGGCATCCCCGTAAGTGTAATAAGCGAAGGCATGGGCCACGACTCCGAAGCAACAACCCAAATCTACCTCGCCAGCCTCGACACCACCATAGTCGACCGCGCCAACGCCCTGATACTCGCCTCCATTTAGCACTTTCAAGTGTGAAAAGTCAATAATAAAGGCTCAATCCGAAAATTCAGTGCATATTACAGTTTCAGTTTAATAATATTGTACGTGGTTAAAAACCGCGGCTACTATAATGCCCTATTTATCAGCCACGTAGTAACCGCCGATTTTACCGCGGACAATGATGCCGGAAATTATCATATTGCCATGCACTGCAATTCCTGCTTGAGGCATAATAAATGCATCGTAGAAACATCCCGCTACTATAATTGTAGAAAGCAAGAATGTCCTTATGACCGCAAGCATTTGGTCATGAGGACATTCTTGCTAAAGCTTATAGCTATCCAAATCTCTATCGTAGAGATACTTACCAAAAGCAAATATATGAAATTTTTCCAATATCCACCAAATATCCATTAAAAAATTCAAAAAACATAAATTTCATTTCGGCAAATGATTATTATGTTCTGCAAAGGCATTCCCATTGAATATATTATCATTCATATTCCCAATACTTTACCTCACAATCCATATCTCTACGATAGAGAGCATTATTTTTGACCGAAATCATACCAATCTTCTTATGGGTATAGAGAACTATACAGATCAGGAAATCGCCCAGGCGATACTTAGCAGGGACACCTTCCTCACGAAGGAGTATCTGTATAGGATGTGCTATCCGCTGTTTAAATCGATTTATGACAAATACTACACGGACTGCGAGAATCCCATTGAACTGATAAACGAGATTTACGTCTACATCCTCATGCCTCATCGTGAAACGCATCGATCCAAGTTGCAAAACTTCGGGTTTAGGTGTACCCTTACAATGTGGCTTAAGATTGTGACCGAGAACTATTGCCACCAGCTGTTTGCCAAAAGGATTACATCCAATGAAAATAATGATGTCGCTGATGATAGAAATGACATAGGTGACGACTCTTTCATAGCAAACACCCGAAAACTCGATATGGACGACGTGCAGAAAACACTTTCGATGATGCCCAATCAACGCTATCGCAAGTTGATTGAGTATCGCTATGTCGACGAAAAAACAAACGAAGAGACCGCACTATTACTCGAAATGTCGATGGCAAATTATTATAACTGCCACAAGCGTGCGAAAGCACAGTATTGTGAGGTTTTGAGAAAGGAGGGTTTGATATGATTGACGAAGAACTACTGAACAAATTCGACCGTATCCAAAACCTTTCTGTATCGGAAGAGATGCTGGGTGCTTATATTGAAGGAAGCATCGGTTCAAACGATGCTTCGCTGATAGAACTTGCGATGTCGCAAGATGCCGAATTATCAGATTTTGTCGATAGTATTACACGAGATAGTAGTTTTATTCTGAATAATATAGAGAGCCTATTATTTGACTCCACATGTCCTAATCTATTATTAGACTTACAATTGCCAAATCCTGAAAATGGAATAATATGCAACACCTTTTACGAAGGCCAAATAGCAGAAGAATCCTCTTATGAAAACTTATTCGAGGAATTGGAACTTTCATCGTCAGGTGATTTATCCGCATCAGATTCTTACTTAAAAAATAATTTGTATAACGATGATAGTTTTTGTGAACCAGCACAATCATTAGATATAGATTCGCCCGAAGAATGCGATGGTATGTATAATGATGAATCAATGGACATTTAATCATGTAATTATGGAAACAAGTAATGCAAATACACAGTTTGGCCTCCCGTCTTACGACATTGCTTCGGATAAAGTTCAGCAATCGTTTGACGACACTTGCGCAATCAAATCGCAGGAGATTGTAATGAATGCCGCCGGACTTGATGTCACCGAAGAAGGACTTAGAGCAGAAGCAATACAAAACGGTTGGTATAGCCCGGGGGTTGGCACACCTATGGAAGATGTAGGAAAACTTATGGAAGCCCATGGAATGGAAGTACAACAGCAACTGCATGGTTCAATGTTTAATCTCGTCAGTGAACTATCAAAAGGCCATCCGGTCATTGTTGGTGTAGATTCCGGAGAGCTTTGGAATCCGGGAGCAGATGAAACATTTGAAGACATTATAAAAGGCCCGATTGCTGACCATGCTTTAATTGTCAGCGGAATTAACTTCAATGATGATTTCTCTGGTGGAACTGTAAATCTGATAGATCCCGGAACCGGCGACTTTGCAATCGGATATGACGCGGACCAATTCTGCGACGCATGGGATGATTCAGGAAATTTCATGGTCTCAATTTCATAACGCCCTAATATTAAAAAAAACAATACCACATAAACTATATTATCAATAATAACTAATACATAAATCCATGGAACCAATAACAATGATGATAATTGCAGGAATGTCATTATTCAGACATTTAAATAAGAAAAAATATACACCATCGTCTTCTACAACAAAACCATCAATAAATGTCAGTAGTGTACAAAACAATATAAAAACGGCAACATCTCAATCCCAATCATTTGTGCAAAATACTCCGGTAAATAATTCTCCAAAAAATAGAATGTGTCAACCGGAACTAAAAAAAGCAAATAATAATAAATTTACTAAATAAATTTCGTTTATGTCCTTAATCATTGCAGGTTTGGCCGGAGCGGCCAAAATAGCTTGCGGTATTATAGCTGCAAGAACGGTAGGAAAAGGTATCAATGCAATCGGTGACCGAATAATTCCATATGAAAAGACTAAGTCCTATAAACAGACTGAACATAGCGCATGTCGCCAGAAAGAACTGGAGATTATGAGGGAAACATTTCAGGCTCAATTACAGGCTCAGAATTTTCAGGTTCAAGAGAGAATAGCAATATTTAATCGACATTCATCAATGTTACTTGCTGAAAAAAATGCACACACAGCATTACGGCATTCTTTAGTTCAAGATGCTATTCATAATTTTCCATTGAATATTTCCCCATTGGTAATTCTTGAGAATAATAATATTGACATCTCATTTCTATTAGGCGATAAGCAGACTGCGGAAACAGAAGATAATAATTTAGACCAAATTCTTGATTCTATCGGCAAAATAAAATCTCTTAATGTATTCATAACACCTATGCATATTGATGCACGTGTCGGTGGAAAAGAAATTATTGCAGCTCAAATTTTTGATTCAGTTTATTCGTCATTGGAATCAATATTTGTGAATGAATATAACAGTAATAGTGAACGACCGGTAAAATTCTATTCTGCAGCCTGGAATAAAAATGTAAAAGGTGGGTTGCATGCAGCCGATGAACTCTATTATTTTCTCAAAGACTTGCCTACAATAGTTGTTGAACCACGTTTTGACGGGAAAACAGTAAAACTTATGTTTTCATGTTGGGGCATAGGTTATTCCTCTCAAATTCACAGTAGGCAAGAGCTTCAAATTCCTTTGGACTTGAATTCAATGCTTGCATTATCTGCATACGAAAGGTCAAAAAAGGCATTAGAGTCTCTATCGTCAGTTGATAAAGAGCACAAACTACTTAAGGAACAGTCTGCAATGTTTGAGCACAATGTGTCAATTTTTGAACAATTAGGACTTGAAAAACGCATTGGGAAACGGTTGAAAGAGCTGGAAGAAAGCGGAAAATCCACAGAACTTGATGAATTGGGAGATTATTGTAAACTTTTGTATATAAACCAATCAGATGTACTTGGTATTTCGGATACTATAACTGCCACAGCAGGCATGTTAGTTTCTGCGATTTCTGATACACATCATTTACTTGCCAATGATGTAACGCCACGATTTCCCTACATCTATAAAAAATATTTCGGAGATTATGTAAATGAGAAATTGCTAAATGAATTTAGCGATATGTATGAGCGCACATATATTAAACTAAGTCATGAATTCCCTGAGCAGGAATATCGACGTCTCATGGAAAAAGAATCAGTTATGAAGTTAATAGGGACAGGAAATAACAGCCGACAAGAAAGTGATTTGGCCATTCACGATTCTCTTATTCAAAAATGCTCTGCTCTTGGTATGAAAAAGGAATTGCTTGCGGGAATGTCATTATCCGCCTTGATTGATTTATATATTGATAACATCGACAATGACGTACAGTTTAGAAAGAGTCTAAGTCATTTGTTGAATGAAAAACAAAAGCACGAACTTGGGTTAAAACTTCTAACGCTATCCTAAAATATATCAAATATACTAAAATGGCATATATTACTATTGATTTCGGGTCGTCCAATTCCGGCGCAGTACTAAATACGGCATTAGGCAAAACATATAATCAGTCAGAATTAATCTATGTACACCGACAAGACGGTGATGCCGGATTTACAAAACAACCTACTGTCTTTTGGGTTAAACGTAGCTTATTAGACAAAACAGAAATTACGGAAAATGATATCAATGTTTTTTCCTGCGTCTTTCATGAAGAAGAAAAATATGCGTCCAAAGCTAATTTTATATGGTGTAATAACCAAATAAAGAAACAACTTCCAAATATTATTAACAATCGCGAATGGGTGCGTATACAACACCCGAAAATGGAACTATATCGTTCTGGCAATCAAAATCCGGCATTTGTAAAAATCAGGGCAAATGACGGCAGTATGTGGTCATTGTCGAAAATAATACGACTTTTTTTCCTTATTATAAAAAAGGAGTGCATGCATAAAGCTGCTGAAGCCGGAGTAATAATGGCGTCGGATGACATTAGTTGGAACATAACGGTTCCAGGTATGGCAATATGGAATCAAAACGCAGTCAAAGTAATAAAGGATATTGCGACTCCAATTTTTGGCGAAAATTTAACTCTTTTGTCTGAACCGGAATGTGCATTGATTGGCATAAATATTTCAGGCAGTTCTGAACTCGACTTTGTCAAAGACAGATATTCTCTTGTTGTTGATCTGGGAGGAGGTACTGCCGATATATGTGTTATGAAAGAAACAATGAATGCTGACGGCAGTAAGACTTTTGATGAAATCAAATCTACGTTCGAAGGAAAAGATTCCACCACAAGTGAACATGCCGGAGGAAATGACATTGATCGAAACTTCAAGGCATTTTTCTGTAATTATCTTGCAGAAGGTATAGATCTTGCAGATTCTCCCGTTTTATTATATACTGAATTCCTAAAAGAAAATCCTGTCGGAGCAATGGAATTTGATAAAAAATGGATAGAATTGCAATTCTCAGATGAGATAGAAGAAGATACAATCTCATTTTTCCCGGGACGTTATTATATTGAATGGCTTAGAACACACTATCCTGCAGCAGCAAACAAACGAGGAGAATATGGTTTTTCTCTAAATGGAGAAAAAATGCGGGAATATGTATTCACTCCGGTCTATAAGATAATACTCAAGTCTTTGGAGGAAAATCTTATAGTGTTAAAGCAAAAAGGTTTTGAACTTGATGCCATATATCATGCCGGTGGACTGAGCCTTGACAAGCGTCTTAAAAAGCAGATAAAAACAATGATATCCACGTATTTTCCCTATGCAAAGCATAAGGAAACTTCCGATGGCTCAGTTATTGGGGCAGTTCAACGCGGAGGTAACCATATTGCTGTTAATAAGGATACATTGATTCGCCGTATGTCCCGCAAGACATATTATACTGAGTTTGTTACAAAATATCCCGGGAATATGGATGAATTGCGTTCTATTATAGGTTCTCAATTACGACATGATTATGACCAACTCGGCATCTATCTTAATGATGATGAAATTTCCAATATTATTAATAGACAGTGGTCTAACGTAGCTATTGATTATAGTGATGGATGTGTACCCTATTTGACGCCAATGTGTATTAGGTTCACGCCTGTTACACAAGTTCAGTCATTTGAGATAAAGCCATTTAAGCCTGGGCATCAGACCGGAGTTACAGTCAGAGTATTTTCTTCCGATAAGAATTTTGTACTCTTTATGAATTCAGACGTTCAAGACGAAGGAGAATTTTCCCATGAGTTCGGATACAATTGGGATAAAGCGAAATTAGTATTTGATCCGGCGTCAAATGCCGTAGAAGGGACTGCTCTATTCTCATTATTAAGTGAAAATGATACTAAACTTGAAGAGTTCGAAATTAGAAATGTAAGTAAACGGGGTATATAATGAGAGAAATAAATCAATATATCTATGTAGCTGAGGAATCCATTAATCAGGATGAGGTCAGCTTAACACCAAAATGGAAAAACATGAAATTTTTAGACAAAATCATAATACGGCATTTGACTCCTGCTCTACGTGAAATGCAAGTTCAACAATCCCAATCAATTGATGAGATAAAGGATGCTATCAGTAATAATTTGATTCCATCTATACAAGGAATACAGGGACAACAATCCCAATCAACTGATGAGATAAATCGAATTTTCAAATACATTAATGACTTAAAACAAGAAAATATTGAGTTAAAGTCACGATTAGACAGTATATGCCAATCTATTGATAAAAATGAACTGGTTACTGCAACTCTATTAAATGAATACAATTCTAAAAAAGCCGGATTGAATTCAAAATATAAAACAGCAATTGATGTATTATATAGTCTACGCACTAAGTTTATTCAAAATGTTGCCACATTTGGCCGCTCGAGTAGACTGGAGCTGTTACAAATGCTCGTAAATTATTTATATGAACCTTCGGATGCACTTAAAGACGCAATAATATCTTCATCACACGAAGATAAGAAAACTGCCTCTATTTTGTCAGAAATTGAAAATTTCAATGATAAATATCGGAATAACGTGATTTCTTATCTAACCGAAAAAGGAAAAGTTTGGTCGCAGTGTGTAATATTTCCCAATGATTCCGTCTATCATCCTAATTTAATGTCAGTTTATAATGATGCAGACTTGGAAGAAGGGACTCCTGTTTTTATAGTAGCCTTAGGATATAGCTTTCCTGATTCCAACTCGGAAGAAGTTTCACCAATTGTGTTTAAACGAACAATTTAATATTACATTTATGATGGATTTATTAGATAATATGGATATATCCGATGGGGATAACATAACATCGGATTTTCTTACGCCTGACCCGGATATTCCCCTCTCTGCTCCTGAATTATCACAAGAGCACAATCTGGATGCAACTACTTATTCTGAAAACTCAAGTTTGGATGATAACTTGAATTTTGACGCCCCAGTTTCTTTGTGTGAAAGCGATGATGTAAATTTTTACGGGAATGACTTGTCTAATTCGGATTTTGATAAAAATAATTCATATTCAACAATTTCAACTGAGGAAGATTATTTATCTACCGGCTCAATTATAGAACATATCGCAAATCCAGCCCTGACAGGGCTTTCGACAGGGAGCTCGGAGATTGATTTAGATAACTTTATTAATATTCCTGATACGGATAATATAGAAATATTACAAAAAGATATTGACTCTTTACATGAAAAAGCTTTAGGAATAGAACGAGAAGATAACAATCAGGATAAACAAGATATTTCTTTTGGACGTCGTCTCTGTAATTCAAGAGGAGGATGTCAAGGTGCCACTGATTGCGATTATTCTTATGGTAGTTATCCCGGATAATAAATATGGAAACTGAGATAACAATAGGCAACAATTTTGATGAAGCCATTGGACTTTTGATGACCTATCGATGTAATATAAACTGTAATTATTGTTATATCCATCATAAACAAAATAAAGACATGTCATTAGAAATGGCTCAATCAATACTTGAGCCATTTCTGTCAAAGAGCAAGGGATTGCTTACAATTGCGTTTATGGGTGGGGAAACATTATTGGCTTTTAATACAATAAAACATCTTACAGAATGGATTAAAGCAAAAAAATTAAAACGTAAATATCGTTTATTCGGCAGTACCAATGGGACTTTGTTAAATGAAGATATGAAGCAATGGCTTAAATCGAACGCTGATATCATTACCCTTGGTTTAAGTTATGACGGTATTCCCTCTGCTCAAAAATACAATCGTACAGAGCTATATGTCGATTTAGATTTCTTCATAAATACATGGCCAAAACAACCGATACAAATGACAATAAATACAGATTCCGTCGAGCATATGGCGGAAGGTATAGTATATTTGCTACGCAAGGGAGCTATAGTACATCCAAATATTGCATTTGAAGAAAAAGAATGGCCTGAAGCAAAAATAAAATCTTATGCATCCCAGTTACATAAACTCATATATTTCTATAATGCATATCCTGAATATCCCTTGATTGTTCAGTTCATTCATGATTTAAATGAATATGCTGAATGTCTTACACATCACAAGCCACCTAAAAAAGTATGTGGAGCAGGAAACAGTTTTCGGGTTTATGATGTGGACGGAATAGATTATCCGTGCCATATACTTTCTCCCTTGGTTCTTGACAAAAAACAGTTAAAGACCATCTCAAACAATCCTATCGGAGAAGATACGGGTTCCCATGATAAAAATTGTGATGGTTGTCCTTTTATAAAGTCATGCCCAACATGTATCGGCTGCAATTTCATATATAGAGGAGATTATTCAACCAGAGACAAAACTCATTGTAAATTAATGAAAATTGAAGTCATGGCGTTTATAAAAAAAGAGATAATCAGACTAAAAGAGAAGAAATATCTATCTCCAAAAGATGCGGCCATAATTGATTCAATAGAGCGACTTGTCCCCTATCTAAAAGAGAGATAATTTTAGCTATAAATATTTTGTTTATTTATCTGCAATTAAATCGCGGTGGAGAAATCCATCGCTTTTTTTGATGGCGATGATAGATTTGATGTATTTGACAGCTCTTTATTGTAAATTAAATTAATGTAGATATGACAGTATTAAATCTTAACAATGGTGTTCTTTGGGAGAGTATATGTAAATGGTGCCGTAAGGCCGGTAGAGCGGCGGCTCGACCGGTGTTGCTCTTGTGGTATGTGATGCGAAGCAAGGATACTTCAAGTAAGGATAAGTGGGTAATATTCGGTGCACTCGCTTACCTTGTCCTGCCTATTGACATACTCGATGCGCGGCGGATACCTGTCATCGGATGGCTCGACGAAGTGGCATCATTGGCTGTCATGGTGCAGAAAATGTCGAAATATATAACTCCTGAAATACAGCGAATGGTTGATGCTCAACTTGACAAGTGGTTTCCGGAATACACTGATTATGAAATGATTTAATGTCAAGGAAAAGTTAGTCCGGGGGTAAATCTTTATTTTTAGATATATTCACTATCATTCACTATCATTCACTATCAGGAATAATTGTTGCAGGTTGAGACAAATGTTTATATATTTGCGATATGAGATTATCAGTTATTTTTCATTTATAAATATAAATTCACACACTAAAAACTTAAATAATACTCTATTCCGATATGAATCACGAAATCACTATGAAATGGACTAAATATGTAACGGGTACTGTCAAAGGCACCATTTTTGATGGGGCAAACTGGGTTGAACAGTTCGCTATGTGTGAGACGCCGCTCGAAGCTGCCAAGCTGTTCAACACTATCTTCAAAGACCAATGGAGTATGTCGACATCTGAAATCCCCCATATAAAAGAACTGCAAGCGACAAGCTGGAGGGAACGCTACGCCATGATGAAGCTGTTTAGCAATGGCGCTCATCTGCAGATATTACTACTTATGACAAAAGAGGTGCAGGAAGGACTTGGTTCTAATCATTTCAAAGCAGGTATCAATAGCGCCCACGACGAATGGATACAATTTGAACCTCAGTTCACGGCGCGTGGTAACATTGCTGTTCTCTCGAAATGGGTTTCCCCCGGGCCTGATAATGACTACGATTGTGTATTCAGAGTCTATTCTCCTGAGGGGAAACCGCTCACTCGCTGGGAAAGCGGAGAGGGTCCGGTTTCAAACAGTGGCTATTATGACCTGATAAAAGATTTCTAAGAATCGGGGTCAGATAGAGGAGAGGAATTCGTGGCGGAGAGTGGGGTCGGTGGCGAAGATGCCGTTGTAGTCGAGGGTTGTGGTCAGGGATTGCTGTTTTTCCACGCCGCGCATTTTCATGCACAGGTGCTCGGCAGTGCAGCGGGCGATGACGCCTTTAGCGGAGAGGATTTTCTGCAGCTCGGTGCATACCTGCTCGGTAAGGCGTTCCTGCACCTGCAGCCGCCGGGCGAACATGTCGACTATGCGGGCCACTTTGCTTAACCCTATGATTTTGCCGTCGGGGACGTAACCTATGGATATACGGCCGAAGAATGGAAGTATATGGTGCTCGCAGAATGAGTAAAACTCGATGTCGCGCACTATTATCATGCGCGAGCCTTCGTGCGTGAATATGGCGCCGTTGACTATATCATGTACGTTCTGACGGTAGCCGCGGGTAGCGTAAACGAGAGCTTTGGCGGCTCTCACGGGGGTCTTAAGGAGCCCTTCGCGGGTGGTGTCCTCCCCTATCAGTTTTATTATCGCTTCGTAGTGGGCGGCTATCTCCGCTATCACCTTATCATCGACAACGGGATTGCCGACCGTCTTTGCTTCGTTAATTCTATCAGGCGTATCTTTGACCATCTGACAAATATTTCTGTTAATTTTATACCGAGACTACAGCGGGGCACGACCATACCGTGTGCTATCAGTTGACGGCGTTGATGCGGTCGCGGACCACGGTTATTTCGGCGCGATATGCCGGGAATGCTTTCTTTATCTCGGCTGCAAGTTCCTCGGCTTCGGCTCTCGAACGGCAGTCGCCTACGCGCAGTCTCCAATACGGGGAGTCATAGATGACGTAGGTAGCGATATCGGGAAACGCTCCCGCAATAGCGCGTTCTTTGGCTCTTGCTTCATTTTTGGCAGTACGCGCGTTGTTGTCGGAATAAATCTGCACGCGGTAGCCGCCCATTTTTTTCACTCTTCCCGTCCTATGCCCTGAGTTTTCTGCCGCGACACTGTCGTTGTCGGCCGCCATTTTGCGCAGACGCAGTTCAAGCGCTTCGGGATGCGTCACCGATATTACGCCCGAACGGTTGATAATATCTGTAATGGTGGTATCGGAAGATGCCGCCGGTGCAGGAGACTGTGCCGAAGCGGCAGCGAATGTCATTATCAACGCGGCGCCTATTGACAGTTGTTTCAGTAGCTTAATCATATATGCAAAGGTAAGTGTGGACGGAATGAGTCGGTATGTAAGTATATGGTGAGAGATAAATAAAAATATGCCGGCGCCATACAGCCGATAGCGTCATGACGCCGACATTGTTATTCAAAGTTCAGTATTCGGGATTAGAATGCTTTCACGATACCCATGAACGACTCGGCGTCGAGTGAAGCGCCACCGATAAGACCGCCGTCGACGTTGGGTTTTGCGAAGAGCTGGGGAGCATTGCTCGGCTTGCAGCTGCCGCCGTAGAGGATTGAAGTGTTTTCTGCGACTTCTTTGCCGTATTTGTCGGCGATGACTTTACGGATATGTGCGTGCATTTCCTCAGCCTGGTCGTCGGTAGCTGTTTTGCCGGTACCGATTGCCCATACGGGTTCGTAAGCAAGGATAAGTTTTGAGAAGTCGGCAGCGCTCATATCGAAGAGAGCGTCCTCTATCTGTTTTTTTACGACTTCAAGATAAGTGCCGTTTTCGCGTTCCTCGAGGACTTCGCCGATGCAGAAGATCGGAGTAAGATTGTTTTCAAGGGCGAGAGCCACTTTGTTCTTGAGGATTTCGGAAGTCTCACCGTAATACTGGCGACGCTCAGAGTGGCCGAGGATTACGTAGGTAGCACCTGTTGAAGCGACCATAGCGGCAGAAACTTCGCCGGTGTAAGCGCCTTTGGCATGGTCGGCGCAGTTTTCGGCACCGAGACCGAGCTTAGCGGGATCGATTACGGCATTGACCGAAGCAAGGTGAGTGAAAGGTACGGCGATGATGACGTCGCAGTTGGGGGTAAAACCTTTGAGGGCCTCGTTGACATCTTTAGCAAGACCTACACCTTCGGCAAGAGTGGTATTCATTTTCCAGTTGCCTGCTACAATGTTCTTTCTCATTTCTTTATCTTTTATTATGAATGTTATGGAATTTCTGTTTACGCTTCCGGAACGCCGGTATCGGAGCCGACACTGCCGCCATCTGACTGACCGGCAGCCGGGGCCTGTTTTTCCGAATGCAAAGTTAATTGTTTTTTTTGTTTTTTAGGTAATAATCGCAATATGAATTCCTGCGTAAGAGCTATAATAAGCAAAAGAGCCGCAGCTATGACGGTTATTACATAAAAATTATGGCGGTCGTCAATCTCTATCGAGCCGATTGAGAGCGAACCGTTGCCGAGGGCGTCGACTGTAGAGAAGTCAAACGCCGACAATGCCCGTTTCCACATTATGACGCCATCCTTTAGATATACCATCGACATGCTTCCGCGTGCTACCTGCTTTAGGGCCGTGTCCTCGGCTATGTAGCATGGATAATCAGCCATCGACATGTCAATCCACCGCTCTATACCTTCGGGGCCGGCGGCAAGGAGGGCAATCATTGAGCCTCCGCTGCGAGTTATCGCCTTGTTCATTTCGTTGATTGCATACGTGTAGGCAATATCCACGCGGTTTGACTCCGGAATGACGAGAATAAGCATCTCGCCGCTGTCATCAATGGCGTAGGATGTGACATCCTCATTGTCGACATCATAGATTGTGAAGCCGGAGTCACGTTCAGGTGCCGGCACGTCGACACGCCGTACGAATGTCCATGTCGAGTCTGGCAGCTCGTCGACCGAAAACTCACGTTCCTCGCCGTCGCGCTCGTAGACCATCATAATCCGGTCGTGCACCGAATCGCCGTCGCTGTCGCCGTTGAGAGCGCCGTAGAGATTCGTTCCCACGGCATACGGACGGAAATCGACCATCGGCTGGATATTGTAGCCGTACAGGCTCAGCACAACCGTATAAAGCAACAGTACCGTCACGACAGCCCACTGTATGGCGGGACGGTATATGCCCCGACGCAGCCGGCGGTTGAAACGGCACAGGTAAGCCAACGCAAGGACTATGGCCACGTTCTTCCAGAATGTGGCTGCATTGGAGATTTTCCACATCTCGCCGAAACAGCCGCAGTCGTCGACCGGATTGGCTATCCATATATAGGCAGTCAACGGCAGCATGAACGCCATCGACAGCATTAGCAGCCACGGCGACACGCGCTTGAAACAGCCTGCAAGCAACAGAAATCCGAGCACAAACTCATAGACGGATATCGCTATCGAGACCACGAGAATAATCGTGCGCGGCTCGGTAAAGTTCCATGCTGCGAGATAGTCCTCGATTTTGAAAATAAAGCCCCACGGGTCGACAGCCTTTGAAAAGCCTGACACGACAAACAGCGCGCCAATGATTATGCGCAATGCCACGACCGCGTAAGGATTATACAGCCGGTCAAAGCAGCCGGTTCCATTTTTCGGTGCAATTACTGCAGGAACACCTGCCGCAGCGTCGGTATCCGGAGTTTTGTCATCAGTCATTTCCTTCGGTGAGTTTGATTATTCCAAACACCGCGTAGTTGATGATGTCCATATAGTTGGCGTCAATACCCTCCGATACCTCCGTCATGCCTCCGTTGTCCTCAATCTCCTTGGTACGCATGAGTTTTGTAAGAATAAGGTCGGTATACGACGACACACGCATCAGACGCCACGCCTCGTCATAATCATGGTTTTTGGCGAGCATGAGCGCTTTCGTGCGTGCCATGTATCCGTCGTAGAGCGCAAGCGCCTCGTCGGCAGTCATATCCTTTGTGTCGGCATATCCTTTTTCAAGTTGTATCAGGCCTATTATTCCATAATTGACCATGGCGATAAATTCGGGAAGAATGCCTTCACCTACCCACGACTCCCCTTTCATTTCGAGAGAACGCACGCGGTTGGCCTTTATATATATCTGGTCGGTTATCGAGCGCGGGCGCATCAGGCGCCACGACGGCCCGTAATCCTTGAGCTTGGCGGCAAAAATATTGCGGCAACGCTCTATAGCATTGTCAAACTGAGCTTCTGTATTTGACATTTATCTTATTGATTTGATATCTTATTGATTTGATTTATGTTAAGATTTACTTATCAGCCGTTGTTTTTAAACATCTCCTTTATGGAGCCAATCGAACTCAGCACGCCCGATGCCTCGTAGGGAATATAGATTGTCTTGTTATCCTTGCCGGATACCATCTGGTTGAGAGTCTCTATATATTTCACTGCAAGGAGATATGTGGCCGGGTCGGTCTTTGTTGATGATATGGCCTGTGCGATACGCTCTATGGCCTTAGCCTCTGCCTCTGCCTGCAGCACCTTGGCTCGCGACTCACCCTCGGCACGGAGTATTTCCGACTGCTTGACGGCCTCAGCTGCGTTGATGCGCGATTCTTTCTCACCCTCCGAACGCAGTATAAGCGATTTCTTCTCACCCTCGGCATTAAGGATCTCGGCGCGACGGTTGCGCTCGGCCTGCATCTGTTTCTCCATAGCCTCACGCACGCTTTCGGGAGGGGTAATGTCCTGCAGCTCCACACGGTTGACTTTAACGCCCCATTTGTTGGTTGCATCGTCGAGTATTGACTGCAGCTTGGAGTTGATGGTATCGCGCGATGTAAGAGTCTCGTCGAGTTCAAGTTCGCCGATGACATTGCGGAGCGATGTCTGCGTAAGTTTCTCTATCGCGTTGGGAAGATTGTCGATTTCGTAGACACTTTTCTTGGCATCGACAATCTGGAAATAGAGCAGCGCGTTGATTTCAGTCGTCACGTTATCCTTTGTGATGACCTGCTGCGACGGGAAATCATAGACCTGCTCGCGGAGGTCAATCACCTTGGTCGAGCTCAGACGCGCCACGTAGCGCCCGGTGGGCATACGCTCCATGGTGCGCGTATATATGGTCTTCGCACGGTCGATAAAGGGTATTATGATATTAAGACCTGCGGGAAGCGTGCTGTGGTACTTTCCGAGACGCTCGATTACGCGTGTCTCCGACTGAGGCACGACCTTTACTCCTGCCGATATGACCGATATAACTATCAGCACGAGTACACCTATAAAAATCAATGTTTCCATATTATATTGAATGTTTGGATTATGTTATGAGATACCCTCTTATTTTTTCGGGCGCACTTTTATTACAATACTGTCAAAGGATATGACTTCGACACTGTCGCCTTCGAGTATCGGGCAATACTCGGCATCGGCCACTGCAAGCCAGTTGTCGCCGTCCACTTTCACGCGTCCGCGTCTGCCGTCGGGATATATCGGCTCGGTCACGGTGCCCGTACGCCCTATTATGGCGTCCATGTTGCTCCGCTGATCGCTGTGCGCCGCCTTGTTGAGCTTATATCTGCGTATTATCGGGAACAGGATGAGGAAAGATGCCACCGCACCTGCGCTCGCCACGATAAACTGCACTACCGTGCCGCTCCCCGCCATAGCAGGAATGAGCGCCAACAAGCAGCCTACAGCCAGACACATGGCGGCAACAGTTCCGGTAAAAACCTCAATGATAAGAAGAACGATAGCTGAAATCAGCCATATAAGCCAAGTTGTCATTTTTTATTATTTTAAACCGTCGTTATAACAGACAAATATAATTATTTAATTTAAAATGCACAAATACTTTCGTCCTACCTGCAAAAAACACAGGCGAAACATGTTACCGAACATGCTCCGCCTGTGAAATTATCTTTACACGGTACATTTATAGCCATACGGCTTACGGTGTATACCGCGATGGTCGGCAACTGTCATTGATTAATACAATGACTCTACGCGTTTGAGGTTCTCCTCGTCCTGAAGATTATAGTAGCAGTTACGCAGAAGTGAAAGGGCGTCGCTCATGTTGTCGGGGTCAAGCGAATAAGCTTTCTCAAGATACTGGGTAGCTTCGCGGAAGAGAGGATTGACCTCGTTGACACGACGCTCGTTGTACTGTGCTGCGGGAAGACTCGATATCTCATCGTCGATGCGGAATGCCTTGTTGCAAAGCTGACGTCCGTACTGGAGCTGGGCCTGAGCGTTCTCTGGATTGAGTTCGATGGCACGCTTGTAGTTTTCGACAGCCTTCTCGACATTTTCCTGCGAGTCGTAGAGCACACCGAGCACATAGTAAAGCTGACCGTTGTTCGGGTCGGCCTGAATGTATTTTTCAAGCATTGCCTGAGCCTCGGTAAACTCCTTGTTGGCGATTTTATTATTAATCATGTAGCCGATGTAGCTGTTGTCCTCGGCACCGTAGAGAGGATAGGCCTGCTCTGCATAGTATGCCATTTTGGCAGCGTCGTGATTGTTGTTATAGGCCACGGCGATAGCGTAGTCATAGATATTCTTTTTGTTGTATCCTTTGGCGATAGCGTTGTCGAATGCATTGAGAGCATCGTCAAACTGATTGGCCTGCCATGCTGCGAGACCCATATTGTAATAGATGTCACTCGCGGTAGAGTCGGGCAAAGCGGCGGGAGCATTTGCGCCGAGCACCGGATTAGAGGGGAGCTGGATATACATGTCCCATGCTTTGTATGCGCTGGGATAGTCGGCTACCTGCCACAGATTGACAGCCGCGATATTGAGGTCTTTGTGGTGGCTTTTTATAAGATTTATAGCGTCTTTCGAATATTTGGGCTTGATTTTACCCTTTTCATTTGGGATAGAGTCAAGCGGAAGTGCCTTCAGCAAGTAGTCGAAAGAGTTCATAAGCGCGTTTCCGATCACTTTGTCATCTACGCCCTTACCCATCTTTTTCATCACTTCCTGGTTGTCATAGAAGTCCATACCGCCTTTACCGGCTACGAACCATACGTATGGCTGTCCGGCGGTTTCTTCATTGGTAAAAGCAGGTTTCAGCTTGTCAAGTTTTTCGGGATACTTCTCGACCGACGATTTCATCTCGCGCTCGACCTCTTTCACTAAGGAGTTCTGTGCTACGGCCGTCAGACCGGCAAAAAGGCAAATGCCCAAAACGCTTAATTTTTTCATGACTTAAGTTATATGTATGTAAGTAATATTTTTTATCGTAAAACTGTCCGTTATACCATTCCCCGATAATTTTGATAAAGTTAACCAACAAAAGTTTAATTACAAAATTAATAACAAAAAATATTCGAAACTGCTTATTTGTTCTGTCGGGAAGGACAATTTTTTCGAAAATAGGCCGACATCAGTCGCTTTGCGTCATGGCAAAGACAGACTGATGCCGACATGTTCAATGTACAGTGTTATTAAATATCATCATCGGATACCTCGGTGGCGTCATCCTCGATTTCATCTACGACATCGTCATCGGCGATATCGTTGACAGATTCGTCGGCTTCGAGCACTTCGGCATTGGCGTCGATTTCCTCGACCTCTTCATCGGGGTCGGCATCGACACAGCATACGGAAGCGATTTCGTCGCCACGTTTGTCGAGATTGATAAGGCGGACACCCTGCGTGGCGCGTCCCATCACACGTATGTCGGTGACATGCAGACGCAGCGTTATGCCAGACTTGTTGATGATGACGAGGTCATTCTCGTCGTTGACGCTCTTGAGGGTGACGAGATGGCCTGTCTTTTCGGTGACATTGATGGTCTTAACGCCCTTGCCGCCGCGGTTGGTGACACGGTAGTCGTCGAGCAACGAACGCTTGCCGTAACCTTTTTCCGACACGACCATGACATTGTTGGTAGTGTCGGCGCTCATACATACCATTCCTACGATTTCGTCGGAGGGGTCGGCGTCGAGAGTCATGCCGCGCACGCCGGTGCTGACACGTCCCATGCATCTTACCTTTGACTCATGGAAACGGATAGCGCGTCCGTTGCGGTTGGCCATAAGGATTTCCGAATTGCCGTCGGTGAGGTCGACGCCTATCACCTGGTCGCCTTCGCGTATGATGATAGCCTTCTTGCCCTTGACATTGATACGCGCGTACTCGGCAAGCGAAGTCTTCTTGATGACGCCGTTGCGGGTAGCGAATACGAGATAGTGGCTGTCGGTGAATTCCTTATCGTCAAGCTGCTTGCAGCTGATGAACGCGTTGACGGCATCGCCCGGTTCGATGTTGAGCAGGTTTTGGATGGCGCGTCCCTTGGTATTCTTGGCACCCTCGGGAAGCTCGTATACCTTGAGTTTGTAGACGAGACCCTTCTGGGTGAAGAAGAGCATATTGGAATGCATCGAAGCGAGATAGATATATTCTATGAAGTCCTCCTCGCGGGCCTTGCTGCCACGGGAGCCTACGCCGCCGCGGTTCTGGGCACGGAATTCACTGAGCGGAGTGCGCTTGATATAGCCGAGATGCGAGATGGTGATAATCATGTCGTCGTCAGCATAGAAATCCTCGGCGTTGAATTCACCGGCGGTATAGTCGATTTCGGTGCGGCGTTCGTCGCCATATTGGTCGCGCACCTCGATAAGTTCCGACTTAATCAGTTCGCGGCACACATGGTCGTCGTTGAGTATAAGCTCGAGTTCGGCGATAGTCTTCTGAAGCTCGTTGAAACGTTCGCGCAGTTTATCCTGTTCGAGTCCGGAGAGCTGTTTGAGTCGCATCTCGACGATTGCCGAGGTCTGCACTTCGGTAAGGTCGAATCTTTGCGCGAGTGTCGCCTTGGCATCTTCAACCGTGGCCGACGCGCGGATTATGCGGATGACTTCGTCGATATTCTGCGACGCGATAATCAGTCCCTCGAGTATGTGGGCCTGACGCTGTGCCTCGGCGAGGTCGAATTTGGTGCGTCGTATCACCACTTCATGACGGTGGTCAATGAATGCCTGAAGCAGATCCTTAAGATTGAGGAGCTTCGGGCGTCCGCCTACGAGAGCCACGTTGTTGACCGAGAACGAAGCCTGCAGCTGCGACATCTTGTAGAGCTTGTTGAGCACCACGTTGGAGTTGGCGTCGCTCTTGAGCTTGATGACGATACGCATACCCTCGATACTGCTCTCGTCGGAGAGGTCGGCGATGCCGTCAATTTTCTTTTCGTTGACAAGTTCGGCGATATATTTTACAAGTTCGGCCTTGTTGACACCGTAAGGTATCTCGGTCACGATTATATTCTCATGCTCGGCCTCAGCTTCGATTTCGACTTTGGAGCGGATAATTATACGGCCGCGGCCTGTCTCGAATGCGTCCTTGACCCCGCTGTAGCCGTATATGATACCACCGGTGGGAAAATCGGGGGCGGAGATATACCGCATGAGCTCGGGTATCGTCAGCTCGGGGTTGTCAATGAGAGCCACGCAGGCGTTGATTGACTCGGTAAGGTTGTGGGGGGGCATATTGGTGGCCATACCTACGGCAATACCGGAAGCTCCGTTGACAAGAAGGTTGGGGAAACGCGTGGGAAGCACGACCGGCTCCTTGCGTGAGTTGTCGTAGTTGGGCTGGAAATCGACCGTATCCTTGTCGATATCGGCAAGCATCTCCTCGCCTATTTTCTTTAGACGGACCTCAGTGTAACGCATTGCTGCCGCCGAGTCGCCGTCGACCGAACCGAAGTTACCCTGACCGTCGACAAGGAGATAGCGGAGCGCCCACGGCTGCGCCAGGCGCACCACGGTTCCATATATAGAGGAGTCGCCGTGCGGGTGATACTTACCCATCACTTCACCGACACAGTTGGCCGATTTCTTATAGGGGTGATTGGAGGTGTTGCCCATCTCGTTCATACCGAACAGCACGCGGCGGTGCACCGGCTTCAGACCGTCTCTGACATCGGGAAGGGCTCGCGACACTATTACCGACATCGAGTAGTCGATATAGGCCGTCTTCATCTCGTTTTCAATATTAATCTTTAAAATCCTATCTTCTTCTAACATTTTATATAATGATTAATGTTTTTTATTTCCATTGCCATACGGCATGCAGTGCAAGCGCCGCCTTACCGTCCCGAATAACATCGTGACAATTAAGCCGCTATTGAAATCATATTAATTGAATGCCGTTTAATATTCTTAATAGTCTGTAAAATATCATACAAAGATAATGATTTTTGGCGATAAAATTGTAATTTTGAACTGCGGAATTTGAACTGCCCGACTAAATAAATGTTAATTTCATAAAGAGACTATAATTTAACTGTTTTTTGCTCGTCAGCCATTATTTTTAACAGCCTGCATGAGTTAATTGTATTTTTTTGGCACAATTATTGCTATTGGATTACAATATGTGCCATACATTATAATTATAATAAATAACCGACTGTAAAACGACAAACATACATTCAATATATGGAAATTAATTTCTCCAACGATTTCAAGACAGCCCTTGACAATTCGCGCAACGAAGCGGTGAGGCACAACAGTTCGATGGTGATGCCGTCGCACCTGCTGCTTGCGCTGATTTCCGACCCGACGTCGAGAGTAAGCGCTCTCATAGAGCGGCTCGCACACGACGTGTCGGTCTACCAGCTGTCGCAGGAGCTTGACAACACCCTTTTTGAGACTGCCGTCCACGACAGTGACGACATAACCATCTCCGACCTTGCCAACCGGCTTGTAAAACTTTCGGTGCTCGAGGCCCGCAACCTCAAGAGCGCCATCGTCGACGTGGAGCATATCCTTATGGCCATCTTCCACAACTCCGAGGTGCAGCAGCAGGATTTCATCAAACCGTTCCTTCGTGCGGGCGTCACCTACGAGGCACTTTACAAGGCACTCTCCAACAAGGCTGACGCACCACAGGCCGGTGCCGGCACATCGGACGACGATGATGACGACGACGATGACGACTACGCACCCGACTCCGGTTCGCAACGTCCCGCAGGCGGCGCACGCACGCAGTCGAAATCGAACACAGGCGACACACCGGCGCTCGACAAGTTCGGCAACGACATGACCAAACTCGCCGAAGCCGGCAAACTCGACCCTGTCATCGGCCGCGATGTCGAGATAGAACGTCTGGCACAAATCCTTTCGCGCCGCAAGAAGAACAACCCGGTGCTAATCGGCGAACCCGGAGTAGGTAAATCGGCCATCGTGGAAGGGCTCGCACTGCGTATCGTACAGCGCAAGGTGTCACGCATCCTGTTCGACAAACGCGTCATATCGCTCGATATGGCCTCGCTCGTAGCGGGGACCAAATACCGCGGACAGTTTGAGGAACGCCTCAAATCGGTGCTCAACGAACTCGCCAAGAATGACAATATCATCCTGTTCATCGACGAACTTCACACCATCGTCGGCGCGGGCAACGCGGCCGGTTCAATGGACGCCGCCAATCTGCTCAAACCCGCGCTCGCACGCGGCGAAATACAGTGCATCGGCGCCACGACACTTGACGAATACCGTAAGAATATCGAAAAGGACGGTGCGCTCGAACGCCGCTTCCAAAAGGTGACCGTCGAGCCTACGAGCGCCGAAGAGACTCTCACCATACTCCGCAGCATAAAGGACAAATATGAGGACCACCACAACGTGACCTATACCCCCGAAGCAATCGAGGCATGCGTGTCGCTGACCGAACGCTACGTATCCGACCGCAACTTCCCCGACAAGGCTATCGACGCGCTCGACGAGGCCGGCTCACGTGTGCATGTCACCAACATCGCCGTACCGGAGGAAATCGAGAATATAGAGAAACAGATTGTCGAGGCCGGACAGGCCAAAATCAAGGCCGCACAGTCACAGAACTTTGAGAAGGCCGCCGCATACCGCGACACCGAGCAGCAGCTCCGCAAGCAGCTCGAGACCGCCAAACAACGCTGGCAGGAGCATCTCGAACAGCACCGCGAGACGGTCGACGAGGACAAAGTGGCCGAAGTCGTGGCGATGATGACAGGCGTGCCCGTGCAGCGCGTGGCGCAGGCTGAGGGCGCTCGTCTCAAGGCTATGGCTCCGCAGCTCAAAAATGCCATTATCGGTCAGGACAAGGCGATTGACAAAATCGTCAAAGCCATACAGCGTAACCGTGTCGGGCTGAAAGACCCCAACAAGCCCATAGGCACGTTCATGTTCCTCGGCCCGACAGGCGTCGGCAAGACTCACCTTGCAAAAAAACTGGCTGAATACCTGTTTGACTCGGCCGACACGCTTATACGCATCGACATGAGCGAGTACATGGAGAAATTCACCGTGTCGCGTCTCGTCGGAGCGCCTCCGGGATATGTAGGCTACGAGGAGGGTGGACAGCTGACCGAAAAAGTGCGCCGTCGCCCCTACTCCGTGGTGCTTCTCGACGAAATCGAAAAAGCGCATCCCGATGTGTTCAACCTCTTGCTCCAGGTACTCGACGAAGGCCGTCTGACCGATTCTCTCGGACGCAAAATCGACTTCAAGAATACCCTTATAATCATGACGTCGAACATCGGTACGCGTCAGCTCAAGGACTTCGGTTCGGGCGTTGGTTTCGCCACACGCACCGACAACAAGGACTACGAGCAGAGCGTCATCCAGAAAGCGCTCAACAAGGCATTCGCTCCCGAATTCCTCAACCGCGTAGACGACATAGTCATGTTTGACTCGCTCGACAAAGAAGCCATCTACAAGATTATCGACATCGAGCTTGCCGGTTTTTACAAGCGCATCGACACTCTCGGCTACAAACTCGACATATCTGACCGAGCCAAGAGCTTCATCGCCGACAAGGGCTACGACCGCGAATACGGCGCACGTCCGCTGAAACGTGCCATCCAGAAATACCTGGAAGACGCCCTCGCCGAACTGATAATCGACGCCACCGTCCATGCCGGCGACACAATCACCGTCGACCTCAACGAAGACGGCACCGACATTGTCACCCGCATCGTCCCCGCCTCCCCGGCCGAATAAAATCCTAAAAGGACAGAATCCCGATTTTACCCAGTAAAAAAACCGCGGCTATTATGCATCATCAACTGACGACAAAGTGCATAATAGCCGCGCTTTTTAACTGCAATTTTATTATCTATAGCAATACTATTTCCAATATAGAACAGAAAATAATACATGATGGTCATAAGTGTCTCCCGTGATATAGAGATAATGGCGATCCTTATAGGTTGATGCCGACAATCTATACCACTCCCACCTTTTGCCCTTAACCTCAAACCAAAGACTTCTCCTCTCGTCGTCACCCATGGGTGCAAGACGTCCCATCGCGTCATGTATGCTGCGTATGATATCAGCACACTTCCCTGAAACGGCAGTCACGTCAAGACCGCGACTGTCGGGGAGGTAGAGGATGTCTGACTGAGTCAGAGCATTCTGGCGATATAATTTCTTTTGGTCATTAAACTTCATTTTCATCCGAGGTATGATATACTATACTTTATTCGGCCAATTTCAATACCGACTAAAATAGAGTGGTCGAAAGTATGATTTATTGTACTTTTATTTGGCAGTTTCAGAGATTCTCATTATTTTTGCGGAAAAGTTTATTATGTCAGACTATGGAACTGATGGATATAATGAAACAGCGGCGAGAAACTCTCTCTCTTACCCAACAAGATCTTGCGGAAATGTCGCAAGTGGGTCTTGCCACAATCAAGGATATTGAACGTGGCAAGGGAAATCCTGCACTCAACACCGTAAAGAAAATTCTTGATGTCCTTGGCATTGAGATTGAATATCGTATAAGGCAGACTGTATGAAGCAGCTTGAGGTATATTTCAATGAAATAAAAGCCGGTATATTGGCGGAACAGCATCCGGGAATCGGATATTCTTTCCAATATTGTAAAGATTATCTTGACTCTCACATGCCCCCAATTTCTGCGACGTTACCCAAAAGAACAGATGCTTTTTATTCTGAGCACCTGTTCCCTTTCTTCTCTAATATGATTCCGGAAGGAGCAAACCGTCGTGTGATTTGCCGCTCATTGAAAATTGATGAACAGGATTTTTTCGGACTGCTTGAAGCGATGGCCGACAGAGATTTTATAGGAGCTGTTAATGTCAGGAGGATAACCAATGATTGAAATAAAGAACTGCCCTTCTTCTCTTTTGGAAGGATTTGACACTTATAGCCCGAAATACGCCAAATTACTATTTGGTAAAACAAAAGTGAATCCGATACTTGGATTTGACATTGACGAATTCCAAAATGTCGGCGAGATTGCGGATGCCATGCACCGCATATCGGTTTCAGGCGTTCAGGAAAAATTTCCGGCTATTATAAATGCAGATGCAATCAATATAGCAGGCGACAATGAGCGTTCGACACATATATTGAAACCTGTACCGTGGGACAAGACTCTTCGTGACCGCAAGATGATTCCTGCCAACGAACATCTTACGATGCAGATTGCCTCACAGATTTACGGCATACAGACCGCAGCTAATGGACTTTGTTTTACGCCCAAAGGTCAGTCGGTATATATTACCCGCCGTTTCGACATCCTCCCTGACGGTTCAAAACTCCCGATGGAGGATTTCGCCTCGATAATAGGCAAGAATGAACAGACCGTCGGCCTTCAGTTCAAATACAACGGTTGCTATGAGGATATAGCCAAAGCGATTAGGGCAAATGTCGCCGCGTGGATGGTTGACATGGAGCGGTTCTTTGAACTGGTGGTTTTCAATTACATTTATGCTAACGGCGATGACCACCTTAAGAATTTCTCGTTGATTTTGACAGGACAGGATTACCGTCTGGCTCCTGCTTACGACCTTATCAACACCAGCCTGCATGTCAATGGCGATGACTTCGGTCTTGACGGCGGACTGTCATCTGATATAGAAAAGAGTGACGTTTACGACAGAACCGGCCACCCCTGCAGTCAGGATTTTGAGAGATTCGGAGAGAAGATTGGTTTGGTAAAAAAACGTATAGACCGAATCTTAAACAAATATATCGGATTTCCTGAAGGCGCAAAGCAACTGGTTGATCACAGTTTTCTAACCGACAAAATGAAATGCAATTATGTCCGCATCGTAAATGAACGTATAAGCCGTTTCAACAGAGTATCCGGATAATCTCACTTTAAACCATACTAAAATGTCAAAAGCAAAATTAAAGAAACAGCTGTCGGCTCTTTCAAAAGAACAGGTAGTCGATATAATGCTCCAGTTATACGATGCGAGCAAGGAAGCGAGCGCATGGCTTGAGTTCTATATGGAACCCAATAGCGATGCCGAACTTGAAAAATACAAGAAGGCAATCTGCAATCAGTTCTTTGGTCGTAACGACTGGCCTAAAGATCCGAGTTTCAGAGAATGCAATAAACTGATAACCTCATTCAAGAAACTTGTACCTGACCCACATGCCATTGCGGACCTGATGCTCTACTATGTGGAACAAGGATGCAGCTTGACTGCACAATTTGGCGATTACGACGATCCGTTTTATACCGCTCTTGAAAACAATTTCAACAAAGCGGTCAAATTCATATCTTCCAACGGACTGATGCCCGAATACTCGCCACGCATGAAAAAGATGATTAAGTCTGTGGAGTGTTGTGGATATGGCTTTCCGGATACATTGTGGGACATCTACTACGAATACGCAGAGGATTGATTAAACTATAAAATCCCAAAGATAGACGTAATATAATCATAAGGTTATGGTAATTAACAACCCTCATTCTTTTTATCCACGCAAAGATGGAATATGTCGGTTGATATTCCATATCTGATTTTCAACAACTTATATTGTATTTACATCTATCTTTGGAGTTTTATAGATTGTCATACCTCAGCAGAGTGGTGTCCGACAGGACACCGATTTAGCAGTAACCGGGTACACCGGAGC
>CEAC01000712.1_pt1 | contig 47336 bp, 41 predicted proteins | sample 557411 | NCBI WGS metagenome assembly CEAC01 (sample SAMEA3182094, study PRJEB8094) | gut metagenome | biome: human; feature: gut; material: Stool; isolation source: human stools | place: Canada | collected 2012-02-21
ATTCCTGACAATACGCTCGCGCCTTTCCATTGCCATACTGTGGGCAAGACCGGGACTGTAACCGCCTCTTTTGTTCCGGTTGCGATTTAGCTCACGACCAATGGTTGAGGCAGCTATCTTCTTGACAGGAGCCTGCACATCCTTTAACGCAGCCTCTTCTTCGCGGAGGCGGTTCAACTCGTCTGCTATGGCTTGAAGCGAAGAGCCATTTTGGCGCATGGTAGAAATTGTGTACCTTTGTGCCTGGGTTAATTGATTGTACATGAGCAATACAAAATTAATTAATCTTAGGGAGACTTCGGTCTCCCTTTTTCATTTTTTGTATTGCCACTGCGGGAAAGGTTTTCTTAGCCATGGCCGCCTTCTAAAATTATGAAAACGGAGCTGTCGCGTGACACCCCCGTATGTTCCCACGATTTCAGCGTGGCGGATGAATCTATTGCTTGGCTGGGTTGCTCCTCAGCAGAGCCCGCCTCCTCTTCGATTCATGGGGCAAAGTTAAATCTTTCCCTTGAATCTACCATCTTTAGTATCCAAAACGTTGCACTTCGTTTTGGAATCTACACGAAAAGCCCGTGTGGCTTGGGCGGCTGACTATTTTTTCGTAAATTTGCCGACATGGATAACAATATGGACGCAGGCGCGGTCGCCGATGCCGGCATTATTTTTAAATATTTCCCTGAACTGACTGAAACTCAGTGTCACCGGTTCGAAATGATGGGGCCGCTCTATCGCGAGTGGAATCAACGCATCAATGTAGTCTCCCGAAAGGATATCGACAATATCTACTCGCATCATATCCTTCACAGTCTGGCTATAGCAAGGCTTCTGACACCCGTCGACGGCACCGCATTCATGGACTTCGGCTGTGGCGGCGGTTTCCCCGGAATACCGCTGGCGGTGCTCTGGCCCGGATGCACTTTCCATCTTATTGACCGTGTAGGCAAAAAAATCAGGGTCGCCACAGAAATAGCGCAATCGCTGGGTCTTGCCAACGTCACGTTTCAGCATGGCGATGCCGGTGAATGTCACCGGAAATTCGACTTTGTGATCAGCCGTGCCGTGATGCGGCTCGAGGCCCTCGTGCCGCTCGCGCGCCGCAACATCTCTTCGGTGTCGCGCAACAAACTTCACAACGGTCTGATTTGTTTAAAAGGCGGAGATCTGGCGTCAGAAGTCGAAGCCACTCAGGGCGAGGTGCTCGAGGTGCCGGTAACCGATTATTTCAAAGAACCGTTTTTCGAAACTAAAAAGATAATCTACAAGCCACTTTAGTCAGTTGTGATGCCGCCGTGGAAGCGTTGCAACGGTATAGCGGCAATAATTTATCAGCAATATGTTGGAAATAAAGCGATTTGAATTCAATCCTTTTGGAGAGAATACCTATATTATCTGGGATTCAGATACCCTGGAAGCTGCCATAATAGATCCCGGCATGTCATCGGATGCCGAGGATATGGTGGTAGACAATTTTATTGCCGGAAAACAACTGAAGCTTAAGGCTACGTTGCTGACCCATATACATATCGACCATACTTTCGGTGTGGATCATATTAAAAATGTCTACCATGCGCCTGTTATGGCCCATGCTGCGGATGAGCCTCTGGCTCAGCGCCGTCAGGAACAGGCGAGAATGTTCCATTTGCCGGTCAGTCTCGAACCGCTGGTTATCGACCGGTTCATAAGTGAAGGTGACGTGCTGACCCTCGGTGACAATGTCGCTGTTACAGCTCTTCACGCGCCGGGCCATTCCCCAGGCTCTCTACTTTATTACGTAAAATCGGCCGACGTGCTATTCTCGGGCGATGTGCTTTTCCGAGGGAGTATCGGGCGCACCGATCTGGCCGGAGGCAGCTATCCGCAGCTCATCGCGAGCATTCATGGAAAACTGCTGTCGCTTCCCTATTCCACAAAAGTTTATCCTGGGCATGGCGATGCCACGACCATAGCCGACGAAGTCCGTCAGAATCCTTATATCTGATTCAGAATCCCAGACTTGAAGTAAGGGGGTCGAAATTGCGTATGTCGAGGTCGGGATGAGGTTGGGTGGCAAGTTCATTGATGAATTTAGCCGTCAGTTTAATTCCACGCAGACGCAATGTGTCGTCGACGGAATCAATTGAGCCGGTGCGATGCATCAAGGCTTCGCTGAGCTGCGCCGCCTCGTCGTTATGCCCCAGACGAAGATACACCGACGCAAGCATCAGATAGTCAGTGAGACTGAAATACCCCGGCACAGATGCCGGATGCTGTTTGTCGGAGCATACCGAGGCAAAAACCTCCACATATCGCTCAAACATTCCGGCGGAATACATCAGGTGAAGATAATGTATTACACCGCTGAGAAACCCCTGTCGTTTCTGGAAGAAATCGAGGAAGCGGGCGGCAATCTCCTTGTTGCTTTTCTGCGCAATGTTGCCGGCGCGTTCAATCCAGGCGTTTTCATCGTCGTTGCCCATAGCATAAAACTGCTCAAGGTAATCCTGCAGACCGGCAGGATCAAGTGTGACGAGATTTACCAAAGGATCCGAGGCGGATGCCGGCGTGATGCCGCGTTCCATGATCGTCCAGTAATACCGGGCGGCTTTCTCTGTGTCCCCGGTGCGGGCATAGGCTTCAGCCAAACCTTCAAGTGCAAAGATATTGGCGGGTTCTTCATCAAGTACAGCCTCGAGCGTGGTTATCGCTTCATGCTGTCGGCCTTCGGTGACAGCAAGCACCACTCCGCGGGTAATCCTGGCGTTTACATTTTCGGGCTCTATGGCTAAGGCATAATCCACGGCTGCGAGCGCATCCTCAAAATGTTCCAGTCCGAATTCCACTCGAGCAAGCAGCAACCAGGCCTCAACGTTGAATGGCTCCATTTTGGTCACATCCTCGGCTATGCGGCGTGCATCCTCGCGGTATGTGTCACAATCCTTTATAGCTTCCGCAACTTCAAAAGAGAATCCTTTGGGGTCTTCGGCGCGGCGGTTCAGTTCGGTGTAATACTTCACCAGCAGATCGAGCCGTTCCATGTCGCGCAAAAGGTCGATGATTTTCAATAGACTTTCGCAGTCGAGCCGATCATATTTTTTCAGAAGAGCTTTTATGTTGCGTTCCGGATCCCCGTCGGGATAGCAGTCCACGCCCATTTTCAGCACCTCCCATAGGGCGCTGTCCTGACGTCCTTTCCTCTCGAACATATCCCCGGCGGCATCCTGCGAGACATATGACAGGAAAAAAGCCATCCGCTCGTCGAATTCATGGTTTTGCGGATACAGGCGGGCGGCAGTGAGAAACACATACATCTGCACCATCACATCCCCTTCGTCCTGCGCGTAGTCGTAGATGTCGAGCAGCTCGTCTATCTCATAAAAATCCACAGTAGCGCCACTCTCCACTTCCTGTCGGAAGCGGGAGTAGAGCTGCTGCATATATTGTTCGTCGGATTTTCTCTGGTCGTCGTTATACATTTTTTTTCTGAACCTTTTCCCAGCTGTCTTTCAACGCAATGGTGCGGTTGAAAATCAGATTGCCGGGAGTAGAGTCATAGTCGGGGGTGAAATAGCCGATACGCTGGAACTGGAATTTTTCGCCCCGACGGGCATTTTCAGCAATAAACGGTTCAACTTTCACTCCCTCGATCACTTTGAGAGAATCGGGGTTGAGCAGATCGCGGAAGTCGCCCTCTTCGGCCGAGGGATTCTCCACATTGAACAGACGGTCGTAGACGCGGGCCGTTGCATCCACGGCATGTGCCGCCGACACCCAGTGGAGGGTGCCCTTCACCTTGCGCGATGCACCGGGCATGCCGCTGCGGCTATCGGGATCGTAGGTGCAGTGCAGTTCTGTGATGTTGCCGTCGGCATCTTTCACCACGCCGTCCTCGTTACACCTGATGATATATGCGCCCTTGAGGCGAACTTCCTGACCGGGTGCCAGACGGAAAAATTTCTTTGGAGGATTCTCCATGAAGTCATCGCGCTCGATGAAGATTTCACGGGAGAATGGCATGCTGTGGGTACCAGCCTCCGGATCCTCGGGGTTGTTCTCCATTTCCACGGTCTCGGTCTGACCCTCGGGGTAGTTGTCGATAATCACCTTCACGGGATTGACAACGGCCATGGCGCGGGTGGCTATGGCGTTGAGATCCTCGCGGACGGCGTGTTCGAGAAGTGACACCGAAATCATTGCTTCCTCGATCTTGGTGTAACCGATGCGGTCGATGAAATTGCGGATGGCGCGTGCGGTGAATCCGCGGCGGCGCATACCCGAGATGGTCGGCATACGCGGATCGTCCCATCCGGCCACAAGTCCTTCCTTGACAAGCTGGAGCAGTTTGCGCTTGCTCATCACTGTGTAGGTGAGGTTCAGTCGGTTGAACTCGATCTGTCGGGGGCGATAGCTGCCGTCGGAGAGGAAATCCACAAAATAATCGTAGAGAGGACGGTGGGGAACAAACTCGAGAGTGCATATCGAGTGTGTCACACCCTCGAAGAAGTCGCTCTGTCCGTGTGCGAAATCATACATCGGGTAGACTTTCCAATCAGTGCCGGTGCGGTGATGGGGAGTCTTGATTATGCGATACATGATGGGGTCGCGGAAGTGCATGTTCGACGAAGCCATGTCGATTTTTGCGCGAAGCACTCGGGCGCCTTCGTCAAACTCTCCCTTGTTCATGCGTTCGAAAAGGTCGAGATTCTCCTCTACCGACCGGTCGCGGTAAGGCGAGGGGGTGCCGGGAGTGGTGGGTGTGCCTTTCTGCGCGGCAATCTCTTCGGAGGTCTGGTCGTCGACATATGCTTTCCCCTCATTGATCATGCGTATTGCCAGATCATAGAGCTGAGGGAAATAATCGGAGGCATAGCGCTCGTTCTCACCCCAGTCAAAGCCGAGCCAATGGATGTCTTCACGGATGGCGTCGACATATTCTGTGTCCTCCTTTATGGGGTTGGTGTCATCGAAACGCAGGAAGCATTTGCCGCCGAATTTTTCAGCGGCACCGAAATCCATACATATGGCTTTTGCGTGGCCGATATGGAGATAGCCGTTGGGTTCGGGCGGGAAACGGGTCTGGAGTCTTCCTCCGTTCTTTCCTTCCTTGAGGTCGTCAACAATTATCTGCTCAACAAAACTGAGCCCTTTGGATTCTTCGGGAGTTTCTGTGTTTTTAAATTCGGCCATAGTTGATTTCTGGTTTTATGATTGCAAAGTTACAGAGTTTTTTTTAAACCATTTGCAGGATTGCGGATAATTTTAGATATTTGCGTCAGTAAAATCTATATATGCTTCAATACGCTACATTCAATTCCAAAGAAATAAGCGCCGCAGGGCAGACCGAGACGGTGCTCAGAGGCGGATGCCGATGGATCCGCCTCACCGGTTCACAATCTGAAGCCGATGTCAAGGCGCTGATGCCGATCTGTCAGGAATCTGACGCGATTCTTGTCATTGACGACGATGTGGAACTTGTGGAGAAACTGCGTGTGCACGGAGTGCACCTCACTTCATGCGACCGCGGACATCTTATCGCAGTGCGCGAAAAGCTCGGTCCTCATGCCATAATCGGCGTCACATGCCGCAACGCTGCGGATATAGAGCAGTTGCGTGGCCTCGATGTCGACTACATCACGGTTCCCTACACAGGCAACGAAACTCCCGGAGAGTTTTATCAGGGAGTGTCGCACAGTATCAGCGATGCCGGTGCCGAAGTGCATCTGGTTGCCTCGGGCTGCTTTCCCGCCGATGCTCTTAAATCTCTCCTGAAGGCGGGTGTCGCAGGGGTGGAAATGTCGAAGGAAATTTTCGACAACTCCGACCCCGCAGCTTTCGTTAAATCGGTTTTAGATATTTTGACACGATGAAATTCATAGCTATTATTCCCGCACGGTATGCTTCGACTCGCTTCGAGGGGAAGCCGCTCGCCGACCTCGGTGGCAAACCTGTGATCCAGCATGTTTGTGAAAGGGTGCGGGAGGTTATTCCCGATGTGGCAGTCGCCACCGATGATATTCGTATATTCAAGGCTGTGGAGGCATTCGGCGGCAAAGCCGTGATGACTTCCGACAAACACCGCAGCGGCACCGACCGCTGCCTTGAAGCTTATGACAATCTCGGCAGCGACGCCGATGTCGTGATTAATATTCAGGGTGATGAACCATTTGTAAAACCTGATCAGATCCGTCAGGTTATGGATTGCTTCGATGACCCGTCGACCGACATCGCCACACTCGCTCTCCCCTTCCCCCATGATGGCTCGTACGCCGACCTGGCCAATCCCAACCGTCCAAAGGTGGTGATGGATGCTCAAGGCAACGCACTTCTGTTCAGCCGCCAGGTGATTCCGTTCATCCGCGGCAAGGAAACTGACGAATGGCCGGCGGCATTCAGTTTCCACACCCACATTGGCATGTATGCTTTTCGCGCAGATGTGCTCAGGAAGGTTACGCGACTGCCGCAATCGTCGCTTGAACTTGCCGAGTCGCTCGAACAACTCCGTTGGCTACAGAATGGTTATAATATCAAGGTGGGAATCACACACGCGGCTACAGTTGGTATCGACACTCCCGCCGACCTTGAGAAAGCGCGTGAAATGCTTGCAGAGGGACAGAATCTATGACAGCCCCCTACCGTAAGAAAGCACCTGCCATTGCCGGTTTTACTGACCTCAGCATGCCGCATTTCGACAGGGTCATATTACCTAATGGTGTGACGATACACTGGCTCGACGGATGCGAGGAGGATGTGTCGCGAATATCGCTGATATGGATGGCCGGCTATCTCGACACTCCTCGGTTGGCCACGCTCAATGTTATGGAGGAGCTGTTTGTAGAAGGTTGCGTCGGCCATACCGGCGCCGAGGTCAGCGACACGCTTGAATCGTGCGGCGCATGGTTCAGGGCATCGGCGTCGGGACACTCGCTCTGTTGCTCGCTGAAAGGTATCAACAAGACCGCATCGACGGTGCTTCCGCTTATGCGCGACATGGTGGCCGCTCCCCTATTCCCGGAAACGAGTCTGGAGGCGGTTGTACAGAAGATGGCGGCAGCCCGAGAGGTGTCGTTAAAGCGCCCCTCGGTGCAGGCGGCGCTGATCTGCCGCGAGGCTTTCTATGGCCCCGGAAGTCCCCTTTCGTTTCATCTTACACCTGATGAAATAAGAAACACTACGCGGAGTGAATTGCTGGCAGTTCACCGCAATTTATGCCTGAGCGCGCCGCCTGTGATATTCCTTTCAGGCCGCATTGCCGACTCACTTCTTGCACTTGTCGGAGATGTTTTCGGAAACATGGAGTTCATTACTGACAATCCCGAAGCCATCGCCCGTCATGCCGTAAGTCATGAACCTCTGAAACAGAGTGTTGAGGTCTCAAAAGATATGCCTCGCTCACTGCAGACCGGCGTGAGAATCCAGATTCCCACCATCGACCGCCGGCATCCCCATTTCATGGCTCTCAGGATAGCTGTCATGGCTCTTGGCGGATATTTCGGTAGCCGGCTTATGAGCAATGTGCGCGAGGACAAAGGTTACACCTACGGCATTTCGGCATCTACCGTCAGCTCGATCGAGGGTTCCTCGGTGGTGATAAGTACCGAATGCGACAATTGCTATGTGCGTCCACTTCTCGTTGAGGTCGACAACGAAATCGATCGACTTGCATCGGAGACTCTTCCCGACGAAGAAATGACAGCCGTGCGCAATGTACTCCTCTCTTCAGCCGCCAATCTGCTTGATTCGCCATTCTCTATCTCGGGTTACAAAGAAATGCTTGCCACAACCGGACAGCCCGACGATACTTTTGCGAAGAATTTTAAAGAAATCATGTCAGTGACCCCTGCTGATGTGCGCGATGCCGCGCGTCGCTACATTCTTGAAGCTCCGCGAGTGACCGCTTTGGCCGGGCATCAGCCCGGTTAGGATATTTTAACAATATTAGTTCCGTAATAATGCTTACCTTTGTGGTTAAGAAACTACAATACATCCACAAACCGATATTATTGCATTTACAATGAAAAAAAGCGCTCTGCAGAAAGCTCGTGCCGCATACAAGCCAAAGCTTCCTATCGTGCTTACCGGTGCCGTCAAAGCGGTTGAAGGTAATCCCACTCATTCGGTCGCTGACCAGGATGCCATCAAATCTCTGTTCCCCAACACTTACGGTCTTCCCGAGCTGAAATTCGAGAAAAATCCCGCTCCCACCGCTTCGAAGCCCCTCAACGTCGGTGTCATCCTCTCCGGAGGTCAGGCTCCCGGCGGTCACAATGTGATTTGCGGTCTTTTCGACGGTATCAAGAAACTCAACAAAGAATCGCGCCTCTATGGTTTTCTCATGGGTCCCGGCGGCTTCGTCGATCACCAGTATATTGAGCTGACATCTGCCATCATCGATGAATACCGCAACACCGGCGGTTTTGACATCATAGGTTCCGGCCGTACGAAACTCGAGAAAAAAGAGCAGTTCGACAAGGGCCTGGAGATTCTCCGCGAACTCAATATCTCGGCACTTGTAATCATCGGTGGCGATGACTCCAACACCAATGCTGCAGTGTTGGCTGAATATTATAAGGAAATCAATGCCGGTGTTCAGGTGCTCGGATGCCCCAAGACCATCGACGGCGACCTCAAGAACGATGTGATTGAAACCTCATTCGGTTTCGACACCGCCACAAAGGTATATTCCGAAGTTATCGGCAACATCGAGCGCGATTGCAACTCTGCCAAGAAATACTGGCACTTCATCAAACTCATGGGCCGTTCGGCAAGCCATATCGCTCTGGAATGCGCTCTCCAGACCCAGCCCAATGTCTGCATCATCTCCGAGGAGGTAGAGGCAAAGGACATGACTCTGCAGCAGGTTGTGGACTATATCGCTGAAATCGTAGCAAAACGTGCCGCCAACGGCATGAACTATGGTACAGTGCTGATCCCCGAAGGCCTCATCGAATTCATTCCCGCGGTAAAGCGACTCATCGCTGAACTCAACGACCTGCTTGCCGCCAATGCCGATGAATTCGCAGCTGTCGCACCCGCCGACCAGCGCGCTTACATCATCGGTCATCTTTCGGCCGACAACGCAGCCATCTACGAATCACTTCCCGAAGGTGTCGCCCGTCAGCTCAGCCTCGACCGCGACCCCCACGGCAATGTGCAGGTTTCACTCATCGAGACCGAAAAGCTCCTCTCCGAGATGGTGGGCAAACGCCTGAAACAGTGGGCTGCAGAAGGCAAGTTCAACGGCAAGTTCGCCGCCCTGCACCACTTCTTCGGTTATGAAGGCCGTTGCGCCGACCCCTCAAACTTCGATGCCGACTACTGCTACGCTCTCGGCTTCAATGCCGCGTGTCTCATCAAGGCAGGTGTCACCGGCTACATGTCGTCGGTACGCAACCTCACCAAACCTTCTGTGCAGTGGATTGCCGGCGGTATACCCATCACCATGATGATGAACATGGAGCGCCGCAACGGCGAGATGAAGCCCGTGATCCAGAAGGCTCTCGTACGTCTCGATGGCGCACCCTTCCTCAAGTTCGCATCCATGCGCGATGACTGGGCTGTGAACACCAGCTACATGTACCCCGGTCCCATCCAGTATTTCGGCCCTGCTGAAGTCTGCGATCAGCCTACCCTTACCCTCAAATACGAGCATCAGGGCAAATAACAATCTCTTCATTCGGGCGGATTAAAGCCCGCAAATGAGATTTCTTCCCTAAGACCCTTAATTACAGCTTGCATAAAAGATGGAGCCGTCACCGGAAAATCCGGACGACGGCTCCATTGTTTTCTGCATCGGGAAATACGATTCAGATGTCGTTGTTCCGTGGGTTGTTGTTAAGTTGCTTTACATCTTCCGCTACCATTTTGGGTGATACCTTGTCGCCGTCGGAAGAATCGATGGCTGCACCGGGATAATTCTCCAGTGCATTCTTCACCTTTGATGCATTTCCTTTGACTTTGTCGGCAAACTCCCTGACTTTGTCGTTGTCGATTTTCTCACCGAGTACACGCGCTTTTTCTTCTACGGTCTCAGCGATGTCGCAGACTTTTTCCTTGATGTCGGCGATTTTCTCTTGTGAGGCAAGATCTTTGATACTGTTTAAATCCATAGTGCTGTAAGTTTTAACCGGAGACACAGCTGTATCTCCGAGGTTTCTTTACCCTATTAAACACATTTTACTTTACTATGGTTTATGATTCAGGCGGCCAATATGTTGATATGGCCCGGGTATGTCATCATTGCGGTGAATCGCAATCAAGTGGCAGTTTAGTCAGCTGTTCGATGTAGTCGAGAATCTCATTACGGCCACGTTTGTCGACCGAACTGCTTCGGAACACAGGTGGCAGTTCTTCCCATTCTTCAAGCAGTTGTGCGCAATAGTCTCCCGTGACTTTTTTTGCGGCGGTGGACGACATTTTGTCGAGTTTGGTGAATACTATGCAGAAAGGCACTCCGTTTTCGCCGAGCCACCGCATAAACTCCATATCGATTTTTTGTGGCATGTGTCGGCCGTCGATGAGCAGAAACAGGCACGTCATCTGCCTGCGGGTGAGAATGTAATCCTTGATGATGCGTGAAATCTCAGCTCTCCCCTCTTTGCTCCGTCGTGCAAATCCGTATCCGGGCAAATCCACAAGATACCACTGATCGTTTATCAGAAAGTGATTTATCAGGAGGGTTTTGCCGGGAGTTGCCGATGTCATTGCCAGTCCTTTGCGGTTGGTGAGCATATTTATCAGAGAGGATTTTCCCACATTTGACCGGCCGATAAATGCAAATTCATGACGTGAATCCGCAGGGCATTTTGCGGCAGTGGAATTGCTGATGACAAATCGGGCTGAATTTACTATCATACTATTTTTTCTTCAAAATTAACAGTTCTGGCAATACTGACCAAATTACAGAGCTTTTTTTATTAACTTTGTGCGGAACATTCCACATGAAACAGCTTTTGATCTCATTGTATGCGTAATCCCGGCCGCGAAACCACTTTCCGCTTCAAACAGTTCGATGTCGTCAACACATTGAGCGCCATGAAGGTCGGCACCGACGGCGTTCTTTTAGGAGCATGGGCAATGTCTGACCTACCTGCTGATGCTGCTGTTTCGATTCTCGACGTCGGCACAGGATCGGGGGTGATTGCGCTGATGCTGGCACAGCGGTTCTCCGCGGCTCGAATTACCGGTCTGGAGATCGATGCCGACGCTTGCGGCGAGGCTGCCGGAAATTTCTGTCGCTCTCCGTGGCCTGGCCGACTCGATGCTGTCCGAGGTGATTTTTCGGACCCATGTGCGGTGTCCCGAAAATTCAATTTCATTGTAAGTAATCCACCATTCTATTCCGATGGGCTTAAAGCGCCCGACAATGCGCGTAGCATGGCAAGGCACGATGGTGCCTTATCGTTGGATATGCTGATGCGGCAAGCTTTCCGGGCTCTTTACGACGATGGACGTCTTAGTCTGGTTCTTCCGGCGGAGCGAGTGGATGATCTCAGGTATCTGGCGACGCTCAATGGTTTTACTCTGTCGCGCATCACTAATGTGCGGACTGTGCAGAGAAAGCCTTTCCGCAGGATTCTCGCCGAACTGACCAAGGGGGCTACCGCTGGATCAGGCGGATGTGATGAATCCATTCTGATGATTTACGAATCACCCGGCACTTTTTCCGGAGAATATAAAGAATTGCTGGCCGATTTTTATCTGAATTTTTAAACAAGCTCTGAAAACTATTATTCCGATTTCAAAATAATAACGTCAAGCACAAACTAACTGTAATATTTAAACCGTGTCAAAGTTTCAATCATTAGAAAAATCTCAGTCATGCCCTGCCGGAGCAACTATTGTCCGTCCCGGATTGTCGCTTGCTCTTTTAGGATGTATGTTTCTGTTCTGCGTGGTGCTCATGGGAGTACTGACCACTTTGCTGATGCGTGTAATTCCCGATCAGGTGAAAGCTTTGCGCATAGCCACTCTGTTGCAGCAGATTCTGGTGTTCATTGTGCCGGCAATTGCCACCGCTATGGTCTCTACCCGACTCCCTGCGAGACTCCTTGCCGTTGACCGACTTCCGGATCTTCGCGGCACACTTGCCGCCATCATAGTGTTTCTCTGTTCAATTCCTGTGATGAATCTTATTGTAGAGTGGAATCAAAACTGGCACCTCCCCGAATCCATGGCTGCTATGGAGGGATTTTTCCGTCAGATGGAGGATTCACAACAGGCGGCTTCAGATATGCTTACGAACAGTGGTTCGGTTGGCGCGCTCATTGTCACATTGCTGATAGTGGCTTTGATGGCAGGTTTCAGTGAGGAACTGTTTTTCCGAGGAGCATTGCAGCGCATCCTTTCGGTCACGCGGCTCAACATCCACATTGCCGTGTGGCTCTCTGCCTTTATATTCAGTGCGATGCATTTCCAGCTGTTCGGGTTTGTGCCCCGATTGCTTCTTGGAGCCTTTTTCGGTTATCTGCTTGTATGGAGTGGTTCGCTGTGGCTTCCGATTCTGTTGCATATACTCAATAATTCCCTTGTAGTGATTTCCCAGTATATGATGTCGGGCACACCCTCCGAATCCGACCCTGCCTCTCTTGCTCAAATCGGCAGCGATCTTTCGGCTCCCGGGGCTGTGGCATGCCTGATCGCAAGCATTATCGTAGTAATCCCCGGCATCTGGTATTTGCGTCGACTTCTCCTTTCGGGCCGTTCATGATGACCATTTTCAGATGTTGGAATCTCTCATGTCGGTATTAAGAAATTTTGTTAATTTTTTTACTATTAAAGGAGTACATTCTCGAATAATTTTCGTAACTTTGTAATACTAATCCAGTAAATAATCAAACTTACGTTTAGCTAACTATGAAAAAGAAATTTATCTGCACCGTATGCGGTTATGTATACGAAGGCGCCGAAGCTCCTGAAAAATGCCCCCTTTGCGGCGCTCCCCGCAGCAAGTTCAAAGAAATGACTCCCGAAGCAGAGCTTCAGTTTGTCACCGAGCATGAAATCGGCGTGGCAAAAGGCACCGGCGAGGAAATGATCAAGGATCTCAACGCCCATTTCCTTGGCGAATGCTCTGAAGTAGGTATGTATCTCGCCATGTCGCGTCAGGCCGATCGCGAAGGCTATCCCGAAATCGCTGAAGCATTCAAGCGTTATGCCTGGGAAGAGGCCGAGCACGCATCGAAGTTCGCTGAACTTCTCGGTGACTGCGTATGGGATACCAAGACCAACCTCGAGAAGCGTATGCACGCTGAAGCCGGCGCCAATGCCGACAAGATGCGTATCGCCGCCAACGCCAAAAAGGCCAACCTCGACGCCATCCACGACACCGTTCATGAAATGGCTAAAGACGAAGCACGTCACGGTCGCGGCTTCGCCGGTCTCTATGCCCGCTACTTCGGCAACGACAAGAAGTAACACCGACATGCGGTCGGGCTGCCGCTCCAGTTCCATTTTACATGGAGTCATCGGCAAGCCTTACTGAATAAAACAACAGCAGCAAACCTGAAAGCTATGCTTTTTTAAGTTTGCTGCTGTTTTTTTATGTCGGTTTAGAAATGATGCCGACGCGGGGAGGATGTCTATTTCTCGGGTTTGGTGTCATGCGTTTTCTTATCCTCCTTGACATCAATGTCTCCGGCGCCCTCTAAAGTGTCATATAGCTCCTCCGGTGAAAGACCTTGCTGCGGGAAATCGATGTTGTCGAGTAAATCCTTGGAATCTTCGTTCTTTTCCATGACGTTTCGGGTTATTTGGCAGTTTCGGAATCGGGAGCCTTGTCAATCAGATCCATGAACTGATCGAGACTCGGGGTAATAATAATCTGGGTACGGCGGTTGAGCTGACGGCCGGCTTCGGTGTCGTTGCTGGCGATGGGGTTATATTCGCCACGACCGCCTGCGGTGAGGCGCGACGGATCAACGCCAAATTTATTCTGGAGAGTCTGCACAACAGACGATGCACGCAGTGTCGAAAGATCCCAGTTGTTGCGGATGTTGGGACGGCTGATAGGCACATTGTCGGTGTTGCCCTCTACCAGTACGGAGTAATTCTTGTAGTCTTTGATAATTTTGGCAATCTTGCTGAGAATATCCATGGCTTTTGGAGAAATCTCATAAGAGCCTGAACGGAACAGCATGTTGTCGGCAAGTGAAATATAGACTACGCCTTTTAGCACTTTCACATCCACGTCCTTAAGCTCGGAGCTGTTGAGTGAACGTGTGAGATTGTTGGAAAGCACCATCAGCAGCGAATCGCTTTTTGATTTTGCTGCTACAAGCTGCTTGATATATGCGTTCGACGAATTGATCTCGTCGACCAGTTTTGAGATGTTGATATTTCCCGACTGGTTGTTTAGAATGCTTTGGTCGAGCGTTTTCTGCAACGAGGCATACTGGTTTTTAAGTTCCTGATTTTCCTGACGTGTTTCAGACAGCAGATGTTCAAGGCTTTCACTCTTTGTGCGGCTCTCGGCCAGGGCCACCTGCGATGCATTGTAATCAGCCTGCAGCAGATTATACTTCTTATGGCTGACGCATCCGGTTAGATTCAGGGCTACGACAGTCGCCAAAATCATAATTCCTTTGATTTTCATAGTTGAAAAATTTATTAGGTTTCTGATGATATAACAACCGATTCCCTGTGTGTGTTCTCAGAGCTTGTTTAATACAGAAAAGGCTGCGCTGTCTGATGCGACGGCGCAGCCTTTGTATAAGGGTGTTATTTTTTGATTACATCATGCCGCCCATTCCGCCCATACCGCCCATAGGAGCGGCTGCGGGGGCAGGAGTGTCTTCTTTCTTGTCGGCGATCACGCACTCGGTGGTGAGGAACATGCCGGCGATCGAGGCGGCATTCTCGAGAGCCACACGGGTTACTTTGGCAGGGTCGATTACGCCGGCTGCCATAAGATTCTCGTATTTGTCGGTGCGGGCGTTGTAGCCGAAGTCGGCATTGCCTTCTTTGACTTTCTGCACGATAACGGCACCTTCGAGACCTGCGTTGGCTACGATCTGACGCATCGGTTCCTCCACGGCGCGGAGCACGATGTGGATACCGGTGTCTTCATCTTCATTGATGCCGCGAAGACCTTCGGCATTCTTCATTGCGCGGATGTATGCTACACCGCCGCCGGGAACGATACCTTCCTCGATAGCGGCCTTGGTGGCAGACAGTGCGTCGTCCACGCGATCCTTTTTCTCTTTCATCTCCACTTCGGAGGGTGCGCCGATATGGAGCACAGCTACACCGCCGGCGAGTTTTGCCAGACGTTCCTGCAGTTTCTCGCGGTCGTAGTCGCTCTTGGTCTGCTCAATCTGAGCTTTGATCTGAGCCACGCGCTGTGCGATGCGCTCTTTGTCGCCGGCACCGTTGACGATAGTGGTGTTCTCTTTGTTGACGGTGATCTTTTCAGCCTTGCCGAGCATGTCGATCGAGGTTGTCTCGAGTTTCATGCCTTTCTCTTCGCTGATGACCACGCCGCCGGTGAGGATAGCGATGTCTTCGAGCATCTCCTTACGACGGTCGCCGAAACCGGGAGCTTTGACGGCGCACACTTTCAGCGAGCCGCGCAGGCGGTTGACAACGAGTGTGGCAAGAGCTTCCTGATCGACATCCTCGGCGATGATGAGCAGGCCGCGGCCGCTCTGGGCTGTGGCTTCGAGGATGGGAAGCATATCCTTAAGGTTGGAAATCTTTTTGTCATAGAGGAGGATGAAGGGGTTCTCCATCACGCACTCCATCTTCTCGCCGTCGGTGACGAAGTAGGGCGAGATGTAGCCGCGGTCAAACTGCATGCCTTCCACGATGTCGACGGTGGTTTCAGTGCCTTTGGCTTCATCTACTGTGATTACACCCTCTTTTTTCACTTTCTTCATGGCGTCGGCGATGAGACGGCCGATTTCCTCATCGTTGTTGGCGGAGATACGGGCCACATCCTCGATCTTCTTAAAGTCGTCGCCAACCTCCTCGGCCTGAGCTTTTACGCCTTCGACGATGGCGGCTACGGCTTTGTCGATGCCGCGCTTTACATCCATGGGGTTGGCACCGGCGGCAACATTCTTGAGGCCGTGAGCCACAATTGCCTGTGCGAGAACGGTGGCGGTGGTGGTGCCGTCGCCGGCGTCGTCGCCGGTCTTGGAAGCCACTTCTTTCACGAGCTGTGCGCCCATGTTCTGGAATGCGTCCTCGAGTTCGATTTCGCGGGCCACTGTCACACCATCCTTAGTGATGTGGGGGGCACCGAATTTTTTCTCGATAATGACGTTGCGGCCTTTGGGGCCGAGAGTTACCTTGACGGCATCGGCAAGAGCGTCGACACCTTTCTTAAGCTCTTCGCGAGCCTTGATATCAAATTTTATTTCTTTAGCCATAGTATTGTTTAGGAGAGAGGAGTTTTCGTTTGGTTAGTGTTGTTGGTTAGGTGTTGTTCTCATCCGAGGATGGCGAGGACGTCGGTCTGACGCATGATGAGATATTTTTCGCCGTCGAGTTCGATTTCTGTTCCGGCATATTTGCCATAGAGCACATTATCGCCCTCTTTGAGTACCATTTCCTCATCTTTGGTGCCATTGCCAACGGCGAGCACGGTGCCGCGGAGAGGTTTTTCCTTGGCAGAGTCGGGGATGATGATGCCGGCGAGAGTGGTTTCTTCGGCCGGAGTGGGCTGAATGAGCACACGGTCGGCGAGTGGTTTAAGTTTCATGATGTTAAGCGATTAAGTAACTATTTATAACTTTTATATTCTAACTGGGTGCGACGCCGCGATTACCGGCGTCGGAATACTAACATGCCAAAACCGTGCCAAACTCTGTGAGTCTGCCAAAATTCTGTCATATTTTCATATCCTACGTCACATCATTATAACAAGTGTGTAGCTCTTTTAGTTTCCCCTGTCGGGAAATAGACACAGAGGGCACGCCGGCTGATTCCGGTGCACCCTCTGGAATATTTTAACCACAGATAGCTCCTGATAACGACCTATTCGTCAAAAGTCATGTCGGAGAAGCTGTCGAGGTCGATCTCGTCATCGTTGTAGCTGTCGGAGCCATAGAATTCTTCATCGAAATCCTCGGCAGCCTTGGCATCAGCTTTGGCCTTGGCATCGATTTTCGCTTCAAAAGCGTCGAGATCGATGTTTTGAGCGGGGGCTTTTCCCACTGCCATCGAGCACACGGGATCTTTGAGATTCTTGCCGGTGATCATTTCCCTCATCTCTATGAAGAATGAGCGCTCCGTGAGGTAATCGAAAGTGAACATCAGTCGCTGACCTTCGTCGTCGATAAAATCGCTGAGACAGCTGTCGTCCATGAGATAGACTTCCTGTGCGGAATCCGACCCCATGTCCTCCATGGTTATTTCTTTTTCCTTTTCCCAGCTTTTATCGCAGATGAAGAAGGATGACATCTGATTTTTGTCGTAATTCACGGCATCGCAAATCGCATTCTTCAGATCAAGGAATGTGGCTTCGGCATCAATCTGGATTTCGCGCTTGAAATTATCGACTTCGTCGGAAACAATGCGGAATTTGAATATCATATCAGAAATATATTTGGCGTTGTGAGCTATGGTTGTTGCAAAGGTATGTAATAATAACAACCCGAGCCAAATTTTTTATCAGATTTTTTCTGATTATGTCAAAAAATCCGCATTTGTCGCCATATGAGCCGTCATTGACGACTTTTTCAGACGTCAGTTGCCTGTCAGTTGAAGTCTTCGTCGTCGAGAATCATGTCGCGGGTGCCGTTGATTTCAGCGGAACCCTGTTGCTGGCCCGAGGCGTTGCCGCCGGTAGCCGCAGAGGTTTCGTCGTTACCGTACCAAAGAATCTGGTTGCGATTGAGTCGAGTGTAATCCTGTTCGTAGTCCATGATATGTGACAGTGTTAAGTCGGTGATTGGTTTTGATGTCACAAAGGTAACTACGGGCATGTGTCTCTTTATTGCACGTCTGTGTTAATAAAGATTAACAGAAGTCTATTTTTTGTAATCGGCAATCACACGGCGGATTGTGTGGCCGATAAATGGGTCGGGGTATGCTTCTCCTACAGCAGCGAATTTCCATTGGCCGGCACGTCGGATCACTTTTCCCATCACCACGGCGCGCATGCCGGCACCGACCTGACCTGTAGGGACGTTGTATTCGGCAAACACTTCATCTACCTTTTCGGTAGTCCCCTCATAAATCCTGATCGAGGTGAAAGGAACTTCCGAGAAGTCGCCGCTGAAATTTTCATCGTTGTAGATATTGAGGAAAAACACTATCTCCTGAACCTGAGAGTTGATTCTGCTCAGGTCAACGGTGATGATTTCCGGATCGAGACCGGCTGTGGTCTCATGATCTTCATTTTCATCGGCATGACGCACAGCCCTGTCACGTGTGATAAGTTTTCCGCGGGTGAATCCCTCGCCGGGCGTGAAGTTGTACAGCGGTGAATAGATATAATCGACAAGGTTGCCGTTGATGTCAAACATCAGGCAGCTCAAATCTATGTCGGCATTGATTTTGGATGAGAACATCCCCATAAGATGTTCGTGCCGCACTTGCCCCCAATTGCAACCTACGCAGAATTTCAACAGTGGCGTGCCATCTTCGCGACGAAGATCGATGCGGTCATTTTTCTCGAGTTGTATAGCCATGGATATAAGATTTTGTTTAAAATATGAATTAATCTTTTGTGGCAGCGGGGCTGGTGGTTTCGTCGACGAGATATACGATCGATTCGTATGGTCGCCCGATATTATCCATCATCGATATCTCGCATGTACGGGCCAGCGAGTAGCAGCCGTCGAATGACATGTCTTTTATCTCTTCGCGTTCATCGCGGGTGGCCGAATATGCTACCTCGGGAAACATGAATCCGCGGTCGCCGGCTGCCCCGCAGCAGCGGTTGTTCAGCGGCAGATACACATCCTTGGCGCACTTTTTAGCTACTTCCACCAGCGTGGTGTTGACTGCCAGCAGTTTCGATGCGCATGTGGCGTGGAGAAGGACCCGGTTTTTCGGTTTGTCGACTGTGACACGCGGCAGCACATATTCCATCAGCCAGGTGGTGATGTCGATGATTTTCAGACTGTGGTATTTTTCTGCATTCTCAGCTGTCAGGGCGTCTTCCATGCTCCTCAGCAGCGAGTGTGTACACGAGGTGGTGTCGCAGAAGATGGGTATGGAACCATGGTCGGAAAGCTCATAGAAACGTTCCACAGTGGTATTCGCTATCTTGCGTTTACCCTCTGGATCGCCTTTGTGATCCCAGATCTGGGCGCAGCACAGGCCGTGCATATCTTTCGGGAGCGCTACCTTCATTCCAGCTTTGTCAGCTATCCGGAGGACCACGGTAATCATATCATCCTTGCCTAACGAAGATCCGCCGAAAATGCGTGTGACGCAGGCCGGGAAATATAGGAATTCGGGGTTTTCTCTCTCCTGCCAGTGAATTTTGGCCGGCATGGGGAAATTGCGTGACCAGTGAGGTACCTGAGAGTAGAGCCGGTGCAGAAAGTCTGTGGCCCAGATCAGAGGATAAGGTGAAATAACTTTTTCTGTAGCCACTGCCGCACGGAGCATGGCCCGTATGGCATTCTCCACGGCGCCATAGTTCGATGCTGAGCTTGAAAGTGCCTTGTCGAACAATTTCGTATCGGTCTTTTCGCGGATACGATCAGTGATTTCAGCCGTAGATATTCCCATCGGGCATGGGAGCTGACAAGTGCCGTCGGTAGCGCATGTATAGTTCCCCGGATAACGGTACTGCTTCCGCAGCTCTTTGTCGTCGGGGTGCTCGGTGATGATTCTGAGCGCCTGTATGCGCTGGCGTGGCGTAAATGTGATATTCCTTGAAGGACACACATGCTCGCAATAACCACACTCCATACATTTGTCGGCATGGTCATAACCGAGTTTGTCGCCGAAAACCGTCATCGATTTCATCGGTTTCATGAAACATTCGGGATCATCGTTGATTATGACGCCCGGATTGAGAATCCCTTCGGGATCGGCGAGTTTTTTCACACGCCGCATCAGTTGGTAGATGTCGTCGCCCCACTCACGGGCTACAAAGGGAGCGATGGCGCGACCCGTGCCATGCTCGCCTTTCAGCGAGCCGTCGAGTTTCAGCACCAGATCAACCATCTCATCTACAAATCCGCGGAAGTTTCGGAGTACATCGGGGTTGCCGATCGGAGATGTGAGCAGCGGATGTATGTTGCCGTCACGGGCATGTCCGAAGATAGCACCCTCGTAGCCATGTTTGTCAAACAGAGCCTGCATTCCTCCGACAAGACGGTCGAGACTGCCGACGGGAGCCACAACATCTTCGAGTATCACAGTCGCCCCCGGCACGCGCACACCGGCCACACACGGGAAAATGCCATTACGCATTTTCCAGAGCAGCTCGCGCTGAGCCACTGTGTGGGTGAAGTTATCCATCCCGGTCAGCCCTTTCAGTGCTTTAAGTTGCGGGATCAGTGACGCTATCTTATCCACGATCTCTGCCGTTGAATCGGCACCGTAATCCACAAGCAAAGCAGTGGTGCCTTTGGGCATATCCATCTTTTGACCGAGATAGCTGCGCAGTGAGGCATAGTCCATCATTTCCACTTTATCGGCGCCGGAGTCGCCCAGCCATCCGGCGTGGGATGCGGCCGAAGTCACGTCCGAAAAATAAAGCATACATGAGGAATAGACCGATTGAAGCGGAAGTGTGTTGAGTTCTCCTGACGCGATATAGCCTAATGTTCCCTCGCTGCCTATAAGGAGGTGGGCGAAAATATCCATCGGATTGTCGAAATCGACAAATGAGTTCATGGCATAGCCTGTGACATTCTTTATCTGATATTTGCGTACAATCTTGTCATGAATAGCTTTGTCGGCCATGATTTCCGATCTGATTTCCATCAGACCTTTGCAGAGATCTGACTCATCGGTCTCGAATCGCTTGCGGTCTGCAATCTTGCCGCTGTCATATCTGTGTCCGTTGGCCAGGACGAATTCTATGGAACTGAGTGTGTGGTATGAATTGTGTCTCACACCTGCCGACATACCGCTGGAGTTATTGCCTAACACACCGCCCATCATGGCTGCCACCGACGAGGCCGGGTCGGGACCGATGTGAGTGTGGTGTGGATGCAGATAAGCGTTGACCTGATCGCAGGTGAGACCTGGCTCGAACCAGATTTTTTTACCGTTGTCGCGCACCTCGAATTTGCGGTGATTGGTGCGCAGCTCGCATATTATGCCATTGTTCACGGTCTGCCCCGACAGAGAAGTGCCGCCGCAGCGAAAAGTAACCCCTATTCTGTTGTTACGGCACAAAGCTAACAGATGCTGTATCTCTTCCACCGTGCGCGGACGCACTATGGCCTGTGGTGTGATGTCGAAATATGAGGCATCGCGACCATATATGTCGAGCCACAGGCGGGTGTCGATAATTTGGTCTTTCTTTAGGAAATTGCTGAGCTGGCGACGTAACGGTTCCATTTGGTATGGCAAATAAAAAACAAAAAAGGTGTTAATTAACTGTTGAAATTTTAACAGTTATAACACCCTTTTTGTTTGACCTGAAGAAGTATTTATAATGTACTATTCAGATATTTTTGCGCGACTGTTATTTCGGGAAGCCCACGGGATTGTTAAGCACCGGAAATGAACCTTCCTGAAGACCGAGTAGAGCGCTGATAGCGTCCGAATCCATCGAGGCTCGCGGCACGGTCACGAAACCGTTCCCGGCGCAGAAAAGCGATATGTTTTCCGACACTATGCCGGCATCGGCGGCGCCCATTATCAAGGATGCCTGCTTATTGTCTATGCCGAAACGTGAAGGAGTGGATACCATCACCACTGCCACGGGTGGAATTGGGAAATCGGTCTGGCCACCGCGGATCAGATCACGATGATCTTCATGAGCCACCACTATAAGTTCATGTTTTGCCGGTGCGTAGAGAAACACGCCCTCGGGAGAGAAAAGATAAATGTCAATATCCTCTTTGTTGAGCGCTGTGGGGTTGGTGTGGTGGCCGTCTGCGCGGTTCACACCGCCGGCTGCCCAAAGGAGATTGGAAATATCCTGCATCGAGAGCAGTTGCTGCGCATATTCGCGCACTGATTTGCGGTTTGCAAAAGCCTGCATTACCGGCAGACCACCTTTTGTGTCGGGAGCGGGCAGTTTTACATTTTCGGGTGATGCGCCATGCATACCTAATATTGAAACTGACATGATGATGATACTTGCTAAAAATTTATTCATTATATTTATGATTGAAACTTTACACGGTTTGATATTGTTCAACAGATATGAAATTTTCTTTATGGCAAATTTACTCAAATTTTATCATTTGCAAAATATTCATGAAACAATGATAGGTTGTAATTCCTAAAGAATCAACTGAATTTATACCGTATATTTTGATATTATGAATCAATGGTATAATTTTGTGTGTTGACCATAATAGTAACTTTATTATAAAGCTATGAATTCTAAAGGTAAATTTTTTTTCTTCGCGACCTCTATGATGGCTATGACTCTTTTCGGTGCATGTTCCGGAAAGAAAAGCGACAACGCGACCGTGGCTGATGCTTCCGCCGCAGATGTCGAGTTTGTTACCGATTCAGTTTCCTGGGCAGATTCTCTTGAGTTTGCAGGATGCAAAGCCGATGTGACGATCACGGGCCGGTATCCGTCAGCCGGTAATCAGCAGTTGGTCGACAGCGTGCGCTCATGGGTGGGCGGCTGTCTGGGTCAGAACATGTGGAATACAGACACCATTCTGTTTGTGCCCGACGCAAAGCAGCTCAAGTCGGGAAAGGCCCTTGCTGAGGCATGTGGAAAGGCGCTTCTTGCGTCGGCTGAAAAAGATTTCAAAGGATTTGCCGGTGATAGCATCAAGGTCGATTATGAGTATATCTATAACTTCGGCTCCGACTTTTCTACCGACAAAGTCATCACTTATTTCTGCACCCGATATGGCTATGCCGGCGGGGCTCATGGAGGCACCCTGTTTAATAACCGTACTTTCGTTGCCGCCAACGGCAAGAGCCTTTCGATCGATAACATGTTCCGCCCCGATGTCCGCGCTAAACTGGTTAAAATGGTTCGGACAGGCCTGTGGGATCAATATTTCAAACCGTCGGCCGACGATGCGTCCATGACTCTGCGTGACATGCTTCTGATCAATCCCGATACTCTGCCGCTGCCTCAGTGCCCTCCTGTTTTTCTCGCCAACGGCCTGTCGTTTACATATCAGCAATATGAAATAGCCCCCTACTCGGCCGGTATGCCGTCGTGTGTGCTCCCCTATGCCGAGGTTAAGCCTCTCATGACTCCCGAAGCAGCCGAACTGGTTCCGTAGAAATAATTTCAGGCGGAATAAATTCATGTGTAGTAAATAGTGTCGCTAAAACTTTGCCGCAAGGTCTAATGTTAGAATAGGAAAAATGAATTTTCCATGTCAGGCGACACTATTTACTCACGTTTCAAAAAACATGTGCTTTGCCGGCCCGACGCGCCGGCTGTGACAGGCGACGCCCTGCGCGTATCTTATGCTGAACTCGACCGGATGGCTGATGCCATTCTGGCATCGTTCCCCGCAGGACGACAGAAGAGCATAGGTATTGTGATGAGTCATGGTGCCAATATGATTGCGGCCATGCTTGCTGTCCTCAAGAGTGGTGCGGCGTATGTTCCGGCTGAACCGACTCTCCCTCCCGATCGTATCAAATATATGATGAAGGATGCGGGTGTAGAGTTGGTGATCACAGACAGCTATGTGGAGAATCTGTCACCCTGTTCTATCTCCGAAGCAGATATCCCCGATCGTTCTTGTCCCGATGGTGTGGCGTATGTGCTATATACATCGGGTACAACCGGAAAGCCTAAGGGTGTGATTATCGAAAACCACAGTGTGGTGAATTATGCCGATGCTTTCAAGGCTGAATTTCTCGTTACGCCTGCCGACGTGATGCTTCAGTTGTCGGTATGTTCGTTCGATATTTTCGTTGAGGAGGTATTCACCACTCTTCTCAACGGGGCTACACTTGCCATTCCATCTGCCGGGGTTATTAAAAGTAGACTGCCCGGGATTCTGAAATTTGCCGCACGCCATGGTGTCACGGAAATCAGCGGATTCCCCTATCTGTTGGCCGACATCAACATTATGCCGGAAAAATTGCCACAGACGGTCAGACTGCTCATCAGCGGCGGTGACGTGCTTCGCGCCGGCTACATATCACGTTTGCGCGAACGCCCGGGGCTTATGATCTACAACACCTATGGCCCTTCCGAAACAACTGTCTGTGCGTCGTATTACCGGTGTGACAATGCGACTCCTCTTCCCGACGGCACTTTTCCGGTCGGTCATCCTGTCAAAGGTGTGAAGATTGAAATCCTCGACAATAATCTGCAACCTCTGTTCGACGGCATCAACGGAGAAATCTGCATCTTTGGCGAAGGCGTCGGGCGCGGCTACCTCGGCAATCCGCCAGAGCAGGTCAATTTCGTGCGTTTGCCCGATGGTAAACGTTTTTATCGCAGCGGTGATCTCGGATATAAATTGCCCGACGGCAATTTCGCTTTCCTTCATCGGAAAGATGAGCAGGTGATGATCTTTGGCAAACGGGTAGAGCCGGGCGAGGTGGAGAATGTTCTGAATGAAAGCCCTGAAATTGCCCGTGGAGTCGTGTGCCCATATTCCGATGAACGCGGACTGTCATATCTTGTGGCATATTTTGTGCCGCGCAATGTCAGGTATTCTCTCCATGCCATCCGCAAATGGCTTGATTCCAAACTCTCGGATTTCATGGTTCCTGAGTTTTTCGTGGCCATGAAGAATATTCCTCTTAACAGTCATGGCAAAGTTGACCGTAATGCTCTGCCGGTGGTTCTGAAAGATGTGAGTAAAGAAGCATAACAATTCTTAAAGACGATGAGCAACAGCGATTCTCTGATTTCCCTTGTCCCGCTGACCGATGTCGACTCTATTATGAACTGGCGGCACGAAGTGTTGCGGCATGTGTTCGGCGAGGAGCCAACGGATGAGGTTATGGCCAATAACCACAGTTATTTTCGTCGTCATCTGCCCGACCGGTCTTTCTGGTTTGTGGAAGCGGCATATGATGGCACGCTGGCCGGTTGCGGTGGCATTTGCCTGTACGAGGAACTCCCCTCTCCCGACAATCCTTCGGGCCTTTGCGGTTATCTGATGAATATTTATGTGCGGCAACCCTACCGGCGCCGTGGCGTGGCAGATGCCATTATAAGTGTGTTAATTGAGATAGCCCGCTGTCGCAACTGCGACAAGGTTTATCTCGAGACCACCGAAGAAGCCCGGCAGGTTTACCACAACCATGGTTTCAGACAGATGAAAGATATGATGAAACTTCCGAATTCCTTATGATACAAAAATTTCGCATTGGAAATCTCAACTGTCTCTGCGCTTCCGGCAGCAGGGATAGAATCACCTATGTTTTATATCCTCTCGATGATCTTGAACGGTGGCTTGTCACGGCCGCCGCACAATTCGAAATGAGCATCGTGGCTATAACCGGAATGGATTGGGACGACGATCTCACGCCCTGGCCTGCTCCGGGAGTACCAGCGGGGAGTGCCGATTTCGCCGGAAATGCCACAGCATTTCTTGGTGAGCTACAGAATCGGGTGATTCCTGTATGCGAGAAAACTCTCGGTGTGGTGTCTCCGGTGCGAAACCTTGTCGGGGTGTCGTTGTCGGGACTGTTTGCCATGTGGCAATGGATGCTGTGCGACACATTTGACAATATCGCAATTATGTCAGGCTCTTTCTGGTATCAGAAATTCCCGAAATGGGTAGCGGACAACTGTCCCGTGACAAAACCGGGCGCATGCTTTATGCTGTTGGGCAAGCAGGAACCCCACAGCCCAGTCTCCGGCTTCCGTCCCGTCGGCGAAAATACCGAGACAATAGTTGATGTATTGAAACAACATCACATCGACACAGAGTTTCTGTGTGTTCCCGGCAATCATTATCAGCATCAGTTAGAACGTCTGAACCTGTGCTTTGATTTCCTGAAATCACACTGAGATAAAAATCGCAGGATGCAGTCAAAAAAAGTATATTTGTATAACTTTCTGCTAACCGCACAGTTACACGATTTTCTGAAAATCTTACAAAAAAATCTCACAAAAAATACGCAGAAAAATTTGCAGTTTAAAATAAAAGCCGTAACTTTGCACTCGTAATCGGAACTACAAAGCGTTAATAAAGATTACAAATTAGTTCTTTAAAATACGTCCTTAACTTTCGATTAGGAATTGCCTTGTGGTGTAATGGTAGCACGTCGGATTCTGGTTCCGCCTGCGGGGGTTCGAATCCCTCCAAGGCAACAAGAAAAGAATGCAATCACTTATTATAAGTTGATTGCATTCTTTTTTATAATATCCAAGTACAGATGACAATGTTTTAGGAGATGGCGATGCGGATTATTCGAGCAGGATGTCGAAATGATCGCACTTGCCTGTACGGTGTGCCAGATGCTTTGTTGCATCGGATATGCCGAAAAGAGGTGAATAGGTGCTTACTGATATGGTCTTGCCGTCGGGTTTGAATTCAAGTATTCTGAGCCAACCGTCGCCGCCGTTTCCTTCCCATCCTCCTCCGAGCACTTGCACGTTGAACATCATCTGATGCAGTTTCTTACCGTCGGCATTATCGTCAACCCGATATGCCACAGAATCCTCAAAGTCGCCGGGATGACCGGTATGACCACAGATGGCCAATATAATGTTGTGCGACGGTTGAAGCAGCTTGTCCCATACCTGTTGGCCCCAGTTGCGGGGTGTTATAGCATAGTTTTCGTTGTCGGTGTATTTGGCGGTGCGTTCTTCAAGCAGAGAGTGAGTCATATAGATTACCTTATGTTTTTTGAAACGATCCTGATTGATGAGAGTGGCAGTCCATTCAAGCACTTCGTCACGTGGGGCAAACTCGTTGCAGACCACAAGTATTTTCCCCCATTCGGGTGTCTGGAACTCAAAGGCAGCGTTTTCAAGCGATTCTATTCCGGAACGATTTGGATGTACAGCCACGATGCAGTCATACCAGGCTTTGTTTCGTTCTACTGGAAAATATTCAGGGAAATTGGTATTGCCGTTCTCTGAGTGACGGTAACCATATTCATGGTTGCCTGTGCAGATGATATAAGGCACCTTGTTGTCCAGACGACCGAATGAACGGGATACTTCCTGCCACATTTCTCGGGAAGTCTGATTGAGCATATTGCGGTTGCGCACTATGTTGTCGTTCTGTTCCACGAGGTCTCCGGTACAAAGCACTGCTTTTATTCTGAGATTGTCGATGTTGTCGGCAATCCAGGCTGTCTGTAATTCGAAAAGTGGTTGGTTGATATCGTATTTTATATATCCCTGAGGATCACCAAGCAGAATCATACTGAACGACTCAGGATTTTGCAGGTGTTGCTGATCTGTGCGGTGTTGCGCAGATGTGCATAAGGCGGCAGTCAAAATAGCCACAGCAGTCAGAATAGTTTTCATGGCAACAAAGTTTACGGTAGATTTGAATTGGTTATGATTGGTTATTGATAATGTGACACAATGTATCGAGGAGGCTGAGCCAACCCAGCCTAAAATTACTCGCAAGTTAATAAATAAAATTGAAATAGCAAACGATTGTGGAAAAATCATTAACTTTGCAGTTTGGGAATGTGCCTTGATTTTTATGAGAGTCAAGGCGCAGAATGGATTCCAGCGATTTTACTATGCTTAAATTTTTAGCCAATATCATACAGTTGATTCTTTCACCGGCTCAGGGTTGGGAGGATCTTGCGGAGGATGACCGTATGGCCGACGGTCGCCGCGGCGATATTAATATCCGCCGTCTTTATTTCGGCTGTTTCATTCCATTGATTGCTTTTGTGGCGGCCACATCTTTCGTGAAGATGATTTATGATGGCGGCCCAACGTTTCTTGAAGCTCTCCAGACATCGATTATTGAGTTTTTCTCGCTGTTTCTCTCTTATCACCTTGCAGTCTACGCCTTTTCATGGGCCGTGCCCCGGCTGGTTCCTCAGGAGGAGAAAGCCGATAACCGCCGTTGTGCCATCATGATTCTTTATTGCATTTCGGTGATAGCGCTGATTTTCATGCTAGGTAATTTGATAAAAGTGTCGCTGGCGTTAATACAGTTCCTCCCTTTATATGTTCTGTTTATATTGTGGAAAGGCGCCGGCTACGTCGGAGTGGCTGAAAAGAATATCGGGCTGTTCATGATTATGGCTTCGATGGCAGTGCTCGGGTCGGTCTATGGCCTAAGTTTCATCTTCAATATTCTTATGTAATGAAATTCAAGGAAGTTAACATAAAGAACCGCAGGGCAACCTTTGATTACGCCATAGGTGACACCTACACTGCAGGCATAGTGCTCACCGGCACGGAGATCAAGTCGATCCGTCAGGGCAAGGCATCGCTGGCCGATACTTTCTGTTATGTAAATAATGGCGAGGTGTGGGTGAAGAACATGTATATCGCCGAATACTTCTATGGCACATACAACAACCACACCGAGCGACGCGACCGCAAGCTGCTGCTCAACAAAAAGGAGATACGCGATATTATGAAAAACGGCAAGGAGTCGGGGTTCACCATCGTGCCTCTGCGCCTTTTCATAAGTGAACGCGGCTATGCCAAATTGGTTATCGGGATAGCCCGTGGCAAGAAGGAATATGATAAACGCCAGTCGATAAAGGAGCGTGAGGACGCACGTTCAATGGCACGATTCTTTCAGAAATAAGGATTATTGAATGGAGTTTCCCGCGGAATATCTTGATTTCGTGAATGAACATCGGGGTGATGATCCGGTGCGATTGCGTCTGCGGTTTCATGATGACGCCCGCGAATGGATCCCTTATGCCATTAACAATATCTCCGCTTTAAAGAAGTGCACAAAATTTCGGCTTCGCGACGGAGAGGATTTCACACCACGGGTGATCCCTCTCGAAGTTTCGGCCCAGCAGTCGACATCGGCCGAAGTGGCGCTGCTGCACAGCCGGTTGGCCGGAGAGGCGCATAGGGTTCTTGATATGACCTTTGGCCTTGGTCTTGATGCTGCAATGATGAGTACGATGCATGGACGCACGGTTCTCGGGTTTGAACTTCAGGAACTGCTTGTCGATGCTGCAGAAGTCAATTTTGCAGAAAGGCCTAATGTGGATGTAATCCATGGTGATTCTGTTGAGTATATCAGGAATTATACCGGACTCCCCTACGACCTTATCTTTATCGACCCTGCAAGGCGCGGCGACTGCGGTCAGCGCCTCTTTAATCTTCATGATTGTCAGCCCGACCTCATAGAGCTGCTTCCTCTGTTAAAACGAAATGGCAAGATGATATTGGCCAAGCTCTCGCCGATGCTCGACGTCACACAAACTTTGCGTGATCTGCCCGGCACTACTCAGCTTCATATTGTCGAGGAAGGCGGCGAATGCAAGGAACTCTTTGCCATGATTTCAGCAGAGCCTGTTTCCGAGCCGGAGATTGTAATCGATCGATTCACTGCCGAAGGACTCCGGCAATGGTCTTTCACCCGTCAGGAAGAGTCATCGGCCCGGTGCCGTATGCTTAACTCTATGCCTCGTTCCGGCCAATGGTTGCTCGAACCGTCGGCGGCAACGATGAAAGCGGCTCCATTCAATCTAATATCCGCGAAATTGTCTGTAGATGTTCTGCATGCCAACACGCACCTTTATATAGCCGACAACCCTGTGAGGGATTTCCCCGGTAACGCATACAAAATCCTGGAAGCGTTGCCGCTATCTTCGTCGGTGCTGAAAACGCTCGGACGTACCTATCCCAAGGCTGAAATAGCCGTGCGGAATCTTAAAGGATTTACACCTGACTCGCTGCGCAAAAAATTAAAAATAAAACAAGGAGGCGACATACGAATATATGCCGCCACCTTATCATTCCCCTCGGGAGCTGCGCCTGTAATTTTAGTTACACGACGCGGGTAATTCCGAATATTTCATAAGCCCGGCCATCAGGAGCATATACTCTTTTTCGATTTCGAAATATGATTTTGTGACGTCGATGTAATAGTTGATTTCCTGCAGATATGTCAGCAGCGACATCTCTCCGCCATCCAGCGCCATTCTGAGCAAACGCAGATTGTCGGTGCTGACAATTACAGGGCCAAGCATATCCATCTGCTGTTTCAATGCCGACGCCCTGACATAGTCGGCTTCTATCTGACTGTAAGTGTCGATCTGAGTCTGTTCTTCGGTCAGCTGTTGTGCCCGAGCCTCGAGGAGGGCTACCTGCTTTTCCTGCTTGCGGGAGTAAACCGGCAGAGTCATGCCAAGTGATAAACCGTTGAAATGCGTTCCATCTTCATAGGCGTGTTCATACCCGACGGAGAATTGAGGAAAACGGGCTTTGGAAGCGAGTTCGACTTTCGCCGCCGAAGTTTTGGCACGTGCTTCGGCCAGTCGATACTGCGGCGAGCGGCGGTAGGCATCTTTCAGAGCCGAAAGGTCGGGCATCACGAAATCACAACCGTCAGCCACGCAATTCCACTGATCATGTCCGCATTTCTCCCCGGAGACTGTTGCCGCTTGTCGGCCATCAGGAACATACCATGCCGGATAATCGGTGAGATTTTTGAGGTCATCGGCAGTGACGGTTCCCTTCGACTGCTGCTCTATATCCCTGATAATGGAATTCATCTGACCGTCGGCCTCAAGATTCTCGCAATATGTGCGGGTGTGCTCAATTTTGATTTTGTTCAGGTCGAGCAATGTCACTTCGCCATTATGCCATGCACGGTCATATTTCGAAAGGAGAGAGTCGTAGTTCTCGTGGATACGGTGTATCAGACCGTGATAATTCCGGGCTGTAACATATTCTATAAGTCTGGTGCGGGCAGCAAACAGGTTCTCGGCATGAACGGCAGCTACTTCGCAATTCTTCAGCGAGTCAATGGCGCCGGCAACTTTGCCTGCGGCCTGCCTACGGCGGAAGTCGGGCAGCCGCTGCGATATGCCTGCCGACCAGCGGTTGCGTTCTCCCCGGGTCTGAGGCCACAGATAACCGAACTCGATTTCGGGATCCTCGGGGGCCACACTGCCAAGCACTTCAGCCTTTGACGCGTCGAGCTGTTGCGTTGTGATTTCCAAGGTGTTGCTGGCGTCGGCTATCCGGGTGGCCAGTTCATTGAACACACCCTGGGCATCGGCGGCTGACATGGAAACGACCAGAGAGCCGGCTGCAAATAACGGTTTTATTATTCGGTTCATTCTTAAAGTGTGGTTTTACTTCCGGTGTTGTCTGCCGGTGATTTGCGGCTACGTGAAATATAACGGTAAAGAATCGGCACTACATAAATATTGAGGGCTGTCGATGAAATAAGACCGCCGAGAATCACCACCGCAAGCGGACTCTGGATTTCGTTGCCGGGTTCATGACCGCGCAGCGCCAGCGGTATTAGGGCCAGAGCCGAAGTCAATGCTGTCATTATTATCGGAAGCAGACGGTCCGCTGAACCGATCGTTATGCGACGCGAGAGGCTTTCACCCTCCTGTTTCAGATGATTGTAGCGTGAAATGAGCAGCATGCCGTTGCGGGTGGATATGCCGATCAACGATATGAATCCGATAATGGCGGGGATATTCAGTTCGCTGCGCGTGAGCACAAGGATCAGCACTCCGCCGATCATGGCGAGCGGCATATTGATCAGTATAACGAGTGATTCGCGTATGTCGCGGAACTCGGCATAAAGTAGCATGAGAATAATAGCCAAAGCCAGAAGTGTGGTCAGCGCAAGCGTGCGGGAAGCGGATTGTTCGTTCTCGAACTGTCCGCTGTATTGTACATGATCCCCCTGTGGCATCTTCACGTTTTCGGTCACCCGGCTGCGGATCTCATCCACAACGCCGCGTAAATCGCGGCCTTCCACATTGGCTGAAACCACAATACGCCGGTTGCCGTTTTCTCGATTTATGGTGTTCGGTCCGCTTGTCGAAACCACATCGGCCACGCTGGCCAGAGGCACTTTCCCGGAACGGGTGTCAATGGGCAATCGGCGCAGATAATCAATATCTGCATGGCTGTCACCATCGAACTTCACAGTGAGAGCTACCGGATAACCATCTTCATAAACCTGCGATACCTGCCGGCCTGCCAGCGCGACATCAATGAATTCCGAAAAACGGTTCATTGACACACCGTAGCGGGCAAGGATTTCGCGTCGGGGTATGATTTCGATCTGAGGCCGCTCAACCTGCTGCTCAATGTTGACATCCTCCACGCCCTCGATGGAGTGAATTGTCTCTTTGATTTCACGCCCGACAGCATATAGGCGGTTGAGATCGGGACCAAATACTTTTATAGCAATTCTGGCTTCCGTGCCCGAGAGCATGGCGTCAATGCGATGTGAAATCGGTTGCCCGATTTCGATACTTGTGCCCGGGATTTCCGACAGTTCATGGCGCAGCTGAGCCACCATCTCTCCCCTGCTTCGTCCCGAAAGTCTGTAAGGTGCCTCGATTTCAGAAACATTCACGCCCAATGAGTGCTCGTCGAGCTCGGCACGGCCGGTTTTGCGTGCTGTGGTGCTGATTTCAGGCATGGAGAGTATGATCCGTTCGGCCAGCCGGCCCACACTGTCGCTCTGGTCGAGTGCGATGCCGGGCAGCGTGGAGACATTGATGGTCAACGATCCTTCGTTGAAATCGGGAAGGAAGCTGCGCCCGAGGGTGAAAAACAGAGCCAACGAGACAGCAAACAGCCCTCCGACGCTCCACATCACCGTCCGTGCGTGATCGAGGCTCCATGCGAGTGAACGTGAATAAGCGCTGCGGAGCTTGCGGGTAATCCATGGATCCCGCGAGAGTTCTTTACTATCTTTGCTGCCATCTTTCTCCACATTGCCTCCGAGAAGGTAAGAGCAGAGCACCGGCGTCAGCGTCAGAGCGACCAGAGTGGATGCTGCCAGCGCTACTATAAAAGATACACCTAATGGCAGGAGCATGCGCCCCTCCATGCCGGTGAGGAAGAACAATGGCAGAAAGCTTGCTACGATAACGAGCGAGGAATTGAAAATCGGTTTTCTTACTTCGCGTGAGGCATTGTAGACCACCTGGAGCGTTGTCTGCCTCTCCTCTTTTGGCAGACGGAAGTTCTGTCGCAGACGCTTGTAGACATTTTCCACATCGACTATGGCGTCATCGACGAGCGACCCGATGGCGATGGCGATACCTCCGAGCGACATGGTGTTGATGGTAACCCCCATGGCCCGAAGAATCAGAATGGTGATGATTATCGACAAAGGCAAGGCAACCACAGAGATAAGAGTGGTGCGCAGATTCAACAGGAAGAAGAACAGCACAAGTATAACCATCAACGCTCCTTCGAGCAGCGATGTCTGAAGATTGGATATGGAGCCGGATATAAAGTCTGACTGACGGAATATATCGGTCGACATCTCCACGTCGGCAGGCAGTGAATTTTTGATCTGTGCGAGTTTATCCTCGAGACGGCGAGTAAGTTCGATAGTGCCTACGCCCGGCTGTTTGGTGACCGTGAGCAACACCGACTCGCGCCCTTTGACCGATGCTGTGCCTATTCGAGGCGTGGCGCCTCCCGGTACAACCCGGGCCACATCGCCCAGCCTGATGTTTTTCCCGGATGAGAGCGGCACCGCCAGATTGCTGAGATCTTCGGCAGAAGATGAGTTTATGGCTCCTTTAAGCAGATACTCATTGCCGTGGGCATAAAGAACCGACCCGGTGGCGTTGGCATTGGCATTGTCGATTGCTTCGAGCACTTCGCCAAGTGTGGCTCCATGGAATTTCATCTTTTCCGGAGAGAGAAGGATCTGCATCTCGTTGGCCTGACCGCCGATGACCGAAACCTGTGCCACTCCCTCAGTTGCGAGCAACTGACGTGCCACATCGCGATCCACTATTTTGCGAAGTTCAAGCATTGATGTAGTTTTCGGTGTGAACCCCACAATAAGCATTTCACCGAGGATAGACGACTGCGGCCCCATCACAGGAGTGCCTACACCGGGCGGAAGAGTTTCGGCTACTGACGCCAGACGCTCCGCCACGGTCTGTCGGGCGTGGTATATGTCGGTTCCCCAGTTGAATTCCACCCACACCACCGAGAAACCGGTGTTGCTCTGCGACCTTGTGCGCCGTATATCTTTGGCTCCGGTCATTGTGGCTTCAACGGGATAGGTGACAAGCTTCTCCACCTCCTCCGGCGCCATGCCCGGCGCTTCGGTCATTACAACTACGGTGGGTGCGTTGAGATCGGGGAAAATGTCAACTTCGGAACGGGTGAGCACAATACATCCGGCAATCATGATCACTGCTGTTAGCACCAGAGTGATCACCCGGTTGAGAAGCGAGAATCGGATTATTCTGTTCAGCATGGCGGTGCGCTTAATGATTGTGGCTGTGGCCTTCGGGCACCACGCCCGAGGTTTCGGCCAGCTTGACGTAGGTCATGCCTTTGGTTACAACTTTCTGACCGGTAGCAAGACCGGAGATGATCTGGCGACGATGTCCGTCGGTGTTGCCCGGTGTGACGGGAATTTTGCGGTAATGCCCGGGCATTTCCTCAAGATAAAGGAAATATTTGCCTTGTTGCTCGCTGAGAGCATCTTCTGCTACCGAAATCACGCTGTCGGATTCGGCACCGATGAGATAGACTTCACAGAATGAGCCGCTGACATCTGCGGCGCCGGTGTTTGGAAGCGAAAAGTAGAGTGGAATATAGCCGTCGGCCGATTTTACTATTTCCGATGCCGAAATTCTGTGGCCGCCGGAAGCTGCCACATCAGTGGTGCCGGAAGAATAAGGTGTGCGGAATCGGGCGTTGGTGATACTACGTGCCATGGAGGCGTGCGATTCCGGCAGATCGGCCCGCAGCGTGAGTGCCTTGTTTGACGAAATGGTGGCTATGGGCTGTCCGGCCGATACAAATTCCCCGTCAGCGACATTCACAGATGTCACTGTGCCTGCGACAGGCGCGGTCGCCGCGCCGTAGCGGGCCGCACCGGCTCCCAAAGTGCTTCGCGCTTCCTCTACACGTTGCAGAGCCGCGTTATAGTCTTTGGTAGAGACGATGCCCTCCTTGTGGAGCGGAGTGATTCTTTCGAGTTCACGGCGGGCCGATTCATATGCCACGCGGGCTGCCTCATTGGGATCGCCGCCGCTCATGCCTTTGGCCGACACGGTGGCTATGGTCGCGCCGGCACCCACATGCACTCCTGGAGTAATGCCGCGGGCAATATGCACGATACCGCTCTGGCGTGCTGCCACTACTCCCTCGTTGCCCGGCATGGATGTGATTTCGCCTGAGACTTTCAGAACATCTGCAAATTTCCCAGGAGTCACTTCCTCCGACTCCACACCCAACAGTTTCACCTGCTCGGGTGTCAGAACTATTAATCCTTCGTGGGAGTGCTCTTCTTTTGTTACCTTCTCTGAATCATGGTCATGTGCGGATTTTTCGGAATGGCCGCATCCGCAAAGGATAGTCAGCAACATTGCTGCGAATATATTGCTAAGTTTTCCGGTATTCATCAATCTGTTATATGGCTGTGTAATATATTTATATGGCTGTGTAATATTTTAGTGTACAAATTTACGAATTTATTCAAAAATAAATTGTAACTTTGAATTGCTTTTACATTACTTAACGATGATCTCAGCCATAATTATAGTTTCAATCCTTGCATTGGCCTTAGGGCTGGCGCTGCTGATGCGCTCTAAGGATTCCGGTCGCGTTGTTGATTCCTACAACCAAAAGGTCGATTCCATGCAGGCCGAAATTACCAGACTGCAGATGGAGGCAGCAGCGCGCGCATCGCAACAGGTGGCAATGGAAACGAAAGTATCGGCGGCCAATGCACAGATTGCTGCCCGCGATGCCCAGATTGCCGACAAGGAGGCTATGGCCGCAGATTTGCGCCGGCAGCTCGATGAAACCCGTAATCAACTCAGGGAGAGTCGCACCGAACTTGCCGAAAGCCGAAAGCAGTCGGCCGAGATGATGAAACAGCAGGAGGACCGATTCAAGGTTGTGGCCAATGAGATTATTACGTCAAGCAATCGTAATTTCAGCGAACTGTCGTCAAGAAAAATCGATGATCTGCTCAAGCCTCTTAAAGAGAATATCGAGACATTTAGAAAATTTGTGGGAGAGAACCAGCAGAATTCTTCCCGACAGTATGTCGATCTTATGACAGAAGTGCGTAATCTGCGTGAACTCAACGCACACATTGGTAAGGAAGCACAGGAACTTAGCCGTGCGCTGCGCTCCAATTCAAAGACTCAGGGCGACTGGGGCGAGATGATTCTTGAGAAACTGCTTGAAAATTCCGGACTTGTCAAGGGGCAGCATTTCGACACCCAGGTTACGAAAAACGCTGATGGCACAGTGCTGAAGTCGCCCGACGGAAGCTCATTGAGAGCCGATGTGGTTGTCTATTATCCCGACGGCCGTTGTGTGGTTATCGACTCCAAGGTTTCGATAACCGATTTCGTGGAGTATGTGCGCCTGCGTGATGAGGGATTCCCCGACAGCGACGAGCATGTGAAGTGTGCGCTGAAACAGCATATCGCTTCGGTGAGGGCGCATATCGACGAACTCCTCCCGAAATGCTATCAGGATGTGATCGGAACCAAAAAGCTTGATTTTGTGATAATGTTTATCCCAAACGAGGGAGCGTATATGGCTGCGATGCAAGCTGATGATTCTCTTTGGAATTATGCGTTCAAACGTAACGTGGTGATCGCATCGCCCACCCATCTTATTTCAATGCTGCGGATGCTCGAAAAACTGTGGCAGGAGGATAAGATTCAGAAAAATATCGATGAAATCGCACGTCTGTCTGGTGCCATGCTCGACAAATTCAAGGGAATGATGGATGCTTTCGACGATGTGGAAAATGCTCTTGGCAAAGCGCAGAATTCTTTCAGCGCATTGCGCAACCGCCTTTCGGAAGGTAAGGGCAACATCTTCGTCACCGCCCGGAAAATCAAAGAACTCGGCGCGAAAACAAACAAATACACTCCCAAAGAGTTAGAATAATATATTTTGGAACCAACTTTTCGTTAAAAAACCGTTCCCCATCAACACAAATGAAAGAAACAATAGCTAAGATACGATCAGACTATCACCGGTATACCGGCAAAGGAAATCATCCTTTCTATCGCATTATCCTCTACCTTCTTTTGGGGCGGGACCACTGTTTCAATTATAGCTTCTGGCTCCGTCTCGCACACAAAAAGAGTTGGATATGGCCGTTGGCTGTGTTTATGCACAAAAGGTTATCGACCAAAATCTTGTGCAGATTCCGCGTCAGTGTGAAATCGGCTATGGCCTCTATCTCGGACACGGGATATGCATGGTAGTGAATCCACATACCGTTATAGGAAACAATGTGAATCTGAGCCAGTTCCTCAACATTGGCACTAACCATGGCACTGCGGCCACGATAGGCGACAACGTGTGGATTGGCCCAAATGTGTGCATTGTGGAAGATGTGCATATTGGAAACAACTCGAGCGTAGGAGCCGGTGCAGTCGTTGTCAAGGATGTGCCCGATGGAGCCACCGTGGCCGGAGTGCCCGCCAAGGTCATTTCCATGAAACCTCAGAATTTCCACTTCAACATCTATGATGTCTGACCTTCGTTATGATTGAACTTCTTTTTTGAACTGACCAGTTTTGTGAAACTTAAAACATAAACAAACCCGGTAGAACTCTCAATGAGTCTGCCGGGTTTGCTGATGTTGTATGAGTTTGTAATTGCTGTCGGGCGATCGTTTTATCCGAGTGTGGCAAGGGAGGCCCGGAGCGCGGAGAGGCGCTGCTCGGTGTCGGCCTGTTTGCGACGTTCGGCTTCGATTACGGCAGCGGGAGCTTTGGTCACGAAACGTTCGTTGGCGAGCTTCGCCTGAATCTTTTTGAGGAAGTCGGCATGGTAGGCGATCTCCTTTTCAATTTTCGCTTTCTCGGCTTCGACGTCGATGCTCGAGGCCAGAGGGATGGCAAACTCCGTGGTGTCGACAATCATGCCGGCGGCCGGACCTTCGGGCTTGTTGCTGTTGCCGACAATGTCCGATATGTTGGCGAGCTTCTGCACCAGTGATTCCACGCCTGCCGAGAGGCCTGTATTGCGACCGATGACCAAAAGCTGCAGTGCATCGCGCTGCGGCAGGTTCTTTTGAGCGCGGACACCGCGGACAGCAGTGACAATCTGCAGTGCGAACTCCACTTCCTTGAGCAGACCGGCATCGACTTCACCTGCCTGAGGCATCATCTGTACCATGAGAGATTCGCCTTGACGACGCTCCTCGAGGTTCTGCCACAGCTCTTCGGTGATGAAGGGCATGAAGGGGTGCAGTAATCGCAACTGTCGGTCGAAGAACTCGACGGTGGTGCGGTAGACATCTTCCGCCACAGCCTTGCCATAGGCAGGTTTCACCATTTCGAGATACGACGAGGAGAAATCGTCGCGAATGAGACGGTAGAGCAGGTTGGCTGCTTCGGAGATACGGAATTTCTCCATCAGGTCGTTCACCTCGGCGATGGCTGCGTTGAGACGTGAGCGGAACCAGCTGATGGCAGCACGGTCGGCATCGCTGACCTCCTGACGCTGAGTGCCTTCGGCAGGTTCTCCCCATTGGGCGATCAGGCGGAATACATTCCAAAGCTTGTTGGAGAAGTTGCGGCCTGTCTCGCAAAGTTTTTCATCGAAAAGGATGTCGTTGCCGGCGGGAGCCGAAAGCATCAGTCCGAGACGCACACCATCGGCGCCGAAATCCTCGATGAGTTTCAGCGGGTCGGGAGAGTTGCCAAGCGACTTGCTCATCTTTCTTCCGAGCGAGTCGCGCACAATACCGGTGAAGTAAACGTTGTTGAAGGGCTGCTTGTCCATATACTCATATCCGGCCATAATCATGCGGGCTACCCAGAAGAAGATAATGTCGGGACCGGTGACCAGCGTGGCTGTGGGATAGTAGTAGTTGATTTCGTCGTTACCGGGATTGTTGATGCCGTCGAATAGAGTAATGGGCCAGAGCCACGACGAGAACCAGGTGTCGAGAGCGCCTTCGTCTTGCACGAGATCTGATTCGCATATGTCGCCGCAACCTTCGATGGCATGAACCTTTTCGAGGGCTTTTGCTTTGGAAGCCGCAACCACTACGGCCTCTTTCTCGGGCTGAGCGGGATTACGATAATAATATGCCGGGATGCGGTGTCCCCACCATAGCTGGCGGCTGATGCACCAGTCCTGTATGTTTTCAAGCCATACGCGGTAGGTCGATTTGTATTTTTCAGGCACGAAGCGGATGATATCGTCCATTACCGGTTTGAGCGAAATGTCGGCGAAATGCTTCATGTCGATGAACCACTGGAGCGACAGGCGAGGTTCGATAGGAACCTTTGTACGCTCCGAAAGTCCCACATTATTTACATAGTCTTCGACCTTTTCCATCAGATTGGCTCCGGCGAGGTCGCGGGCGATTTCGTCGCGGACAACGAAACGGTCCTTGCCCACATACAAGCCTGCGACTTCGGCCACGGTTCCATCTTCATTGAAGATGTCGATCGACTCGAGGTTGTGTGCTTTGCCGAGCATGTAGTCATTCTTGTCGTGGGCAGGAGTGACTTTCAGACAGCCGGTGCCGAAATCAACCTCCACATATCGGTCCTCGATAACGGGAATCTCGCGGTTGACAAGCGGCACAATCACCTTTTTGCCTTTGAGCCAGGCGTTTTTGGGGTCTTTCGGGTTTATGCACATGGCAGTGTCGCCCATTATAGTCTCCGGACGGGTGGTTGCAACCACGGCATAGAGCCGGCCGTCGGCGTCGACATGAACCACATTCCCCTCTTCGGTGGCTTTGGTCACATCGAACGATGCATCCTGACAGCCGGGCGCGAGATAATAACGCAGATAATAGAGTTTCGACTGTTCCTGTTCAAAATAAACTTCGTCGTCGGAGATGGCGGTGCGGTTCACGGGGTCCCAGTTGACCATGCGGAGGCCGCGGTAAATCAGCCCCTTTTCATACAGATCGCAGAATACTTTGGTCACAGATTCCGAACGGAGAGGATCCATGGTGAAAGCAGTGCGGTCCCAGTCGCATGAGGCGCCCAGTTTGCGGAGCTGCTGCAGGATTATGCCGCCGTGATGATGGGTCCAGTCCCAGGCATGTTCGAGAAACTGCTCGCGGGTGAGATCGGTCTTCTTGATACCCTGAGCAGCCAGCTTGGCTATAACCTTGGTCTCGGTGGCGATGGATGCATGGTCGGTACCTGGCACCCAGCAGGCATTTTTGCCCTGCATGCGCGCACGGCGGATGAGGATGTCCTGAATGGTCTCATTGAGCATGTGCCCCATGTGGAGAACACCGGTTACATTGGGGGGAGGGATAACGATGGTGTAGGGTTCGCGGCTGTCGGGCCTGGAGCTGAAAAGTTTATGCTCCATCCAGTAGGCATACCACTTGTCTTCAACCTCTGCGGGGTTGTATTTGGCTGCTAATTCTTTCATTCGAAATCAAATTTGGCGCAAATTTACGAAAATTCACTGAATTTGCGTAAATTTGCAGATAAATAATCAACTCCCTTGTCAACCTATATTTAATTAACCTCATATCAACATGAACAAAACTCTTCTGCCAGTGGCGGCGGCATCGCTGATTGCCCTGTCCACCGGTTGCAGTAATCATGAAAGCATGATTGAGAAACCTGATTTCAAAGCCAATGCCGACAGCGTGTTTGACATTGACGCTCTCGAGGCTCTTGGCAGAGTGTCGAATCCCCAGGTGTCGCCCGACGGCAAAAAAGTGCTCTTCGGCATCGCTTACGAAAGTGTTGAGCAGAACAAGAGCAACAACGAACTCTATGTGATGAACCTCGACCGCACCGAGCCTCGCCGCATTACCCGCACGGCCGACTCGGAGCAGGATGCCGTGTGGATCGACGGTGGCAGCAAAATCGCCTTCATTGCCGCTCACGACGGCAAACCCCAGATGTGGGTGATGAACGCCGACGGATCAAACCGCCATGTGGTCAGCAATCTTGAAAACGGCGTCAGCGGATTCAAGGTTTCGCCCGACGGCAAGAAAGTGGTTGTGGTTTCCACAGTAAAATATGGCCGCACTGCCCAGGATGTCTATCCCGATCTCACCAAAGCCACCGGACGGCTGATCGATGACCTGATGTACAAACATTGGGACGAATGGGTGACAGAAATTCCTCATCCTTTCGTGGCCGACTTTGACAACTACCGTCTGAGCAACGTGGTTGATGTGATGGATGGCGAACGTTTTGAATCGCCCATGAAGCCTTTCGGAGGCATCGAATCCTTCGCCTGGTCGCCCGATTCCAAAAATCTGGTCTACGTGAGCCGTAAAAAGGAGGGAATGGAATATGCTCTTTCAACAAATTCCGACCTCTATTGCTACGAACTTGCCACCGGCAAGACCCGCAACCTCACCGAGGGAATGATGGGCTATGACACCAACCCGGCATTTTCGCCCGACGGTTCTAAACTCGCATGGCTTTCGATGGAGCATGACGGTTACGAGTCCGACAAGAACCGCCTGTTTGTGATGGATATGGCCACTGGCGTTAAAACCGACCTCACAGAGGGTTGGGATTACACCATCGACCAGTTCGCATGGTTCCCCCAGGGCGACCGTATCTATTTCATCGCGCCTTATCAGGGCGTCGCCCCTATCTTCTCAATCGATTTAAAGACTAAAATTGTTGATAGAGTCACTGCTCCCGAGGATGTCTGCGACTACGCCGCGCTTGCTCCCGTCGATGGCAAAACTCTGGTGACGATGCGTCATTCGTTCCTATATCCCAACGAAATTTTCAAAGTGGAGGACGCTGTGGCCTATCAGCTCACCGACGTCAATGGTGAAATATTCGATAAGGTTGAGCGACCCACATGCCGACAGGTGATGGTGCCCACTACCGACGGCAAACTGATGACCACCTGGGTGCTCTATCCTCCCAAATTCGACGAAACCAAAAAGTATCCCGCGATCCTTTATTGTCAGGGTGGACCCCAGCAGGCCGTAAGCCAGTTCTGGAGCACCCGTTGGAATCTGATGCTGATGGCTGCAAACGGCTATATTGTAATTGCCCCCAACCGCCGCGGTCTCCCCGGTTTCGGCACTGAATGGAATGCCCAGATTTCTGGCGACTACCCCGGTCAGAACATGCAGGATTATCTCTCGGCAGTCGACTACATGAAACAGCAGCCCTACGTCGACGGCAGCCACATCGGCGCTGTGGGCGCCAGCTACGGCGGTTTCTCTGTCTATATGCTTGCCGGTATCCATGAAGGCCGTTTTGCCGCATTCATCGCTCACGCAGGTATCTTCAACACCGAAGCACAGTATCTTGAAACCGAAGAGATGTGGTTTGCCAACTGGGATCTCGGCGGCCCCTTCTGGGATAAGAACAATCCTGTTGCCCAGCGCACTTTCGCCAATTCTCCTCACAAGTTTGTCGACAAATGGGACACCCCTATTCTTGTTACCCACGGCGAATATGATTTCCGCATCCTCTCTTCGCAGGGCGAAATGGCATTCAATGCCGCCCGTCTGCGCGGTGTGCCTGCCGAAATGCTTATCTTCCCCGACGAGAATCACTGGATTCTCAAACCACAGAACGCCATCATGTGGCAGCGTGTGTTCTTCCGCTGGCTCGACCGCTGGCTGAAACCCGGAGCCGAAGCTCCCGCTCAGCCCTCGGCTGCTCCTTCCGATTCCGTGAAGTAATACTGATTTATACAAAAGCAAAACCCGAAGCCTCGGCATAGAGACTTCGGGTTTTGTTTTATGGTGTTTCAGGGAAATTAAGAGCTGGTTAAATATGTGGCAGACAGGTCAGTCGGTTGAAAACACGCTGCCGGGAAGCGGACGGCAATTATAGTTCGATGCCATGACCTCGCCGTAGGCTCCGGCAGAACGGAGCGCCAGCAGGTCGCCACGATGCACCTCGGGGAGCATTTCGTCTTCGCCGAAGATGTCGGACGACTCGCAGATGGGGCCGACCACATCGTAGCGCATCGACGGTCCGGAAGGATTGGAGATATTCTCGATTTTGTGATGTGCGTTGTAAAGGGCGGGACGGATAAGGTCGGTCATGCCGGCATCGACAATGGCAAACCGTTTTGTGGTTCCTTCCTTGACAAAGAGCACCCGTGTGATCAGCGAGCCGCACTGGGCCACGATCGAACGGCCAAGTTCAAAATGCAGTTCCTGATCTGCGCCGAGATGCAGATGGTGGTGGAATGTGTTGAAATATGTCTCGAAATCGGGGATGGGATGGCGCTCTGGGTCGGCGTAGTCGATGCCGAGACCGCCGCCGACATTGATGGTGCGGAATGTGATGCCTTTTGCGCGATATTCGTCCTGCAGGCGGTTGACAGTCTCACAAAGCAGCATCCAAGGTTCGGATTCAGTAATCTGTGAGCCTATATGGAAGTGCAATCCCGAAAGTTCTACTCCCGGTAACGAGCGGGCAAGATCCACTATGGCAAGAAGCATCTCCAGATTGATTCCGAATTTATTTTCGGAAAGTCCGGTAGTGATATATTTGTGGGTATGGGCGTCGATATTGGGATTGACGCGGACAGCCACTGTGGCGGTTTTGCCGAGTTTGACTGCCATCTCGCTGATGATCCGCAATTCAGGTTCCGACTCAACATTGAAGCAGCCGATACCGGCATTGAGCGCCATGAGAATTTCGGGGTCGCTCTTACCCACTCCTGCAAAAACGATTTTTGAGGGGTCGAAACCGGCTTCAAGTGCCCTGGCGATTTCATAACCGCTCACGCAGTCGACTCCAAGGCCGGCCTGCTCGATAGGCCTGAGTATGCCGGGGTTGGCGTTGGCTTTGATTGCATAATGAATTTTGTAGCGAGGGTCGCGTGTGGCTCGTTTAACCTCGTTTAAGGTGCGGTTGAGCAAGTCGAGGTCATAATAATAACACGGAGTGGTCACATCGGCGAAACGCTCGGTAAAAAAGCGTGTCATAGAAAACGTAGGAGGTTTAGTCAGACAGTAGATACTCAATCCTTGAAGAGCATTTTGCTAAGTGAGTTGAGAGCTTTTACCTTGTCTTCCTTGCGGATGAGGAAAGAGATATTGTAGTTGCTGCCACCATACGAAATCATGCGCACGGGTATGTCGGAAAGCGCGTCGAGGGCCTTGGCTTCATATCCGGTGTTGGTCCATTCCATATCGCCGACTACGCAGATGATCACCATGTCCTTGTCGACAGTCACGGTGCCGAATTTCTTGAGATCACTGAGGATTTCGGGCAGAAATTTGTCGTTGTCGATGGTTAGAGAGACACCCACCTCGCTGGTGGCTATCATGTCGATGGGAGTCTTATACTGCTCGAAAGTCTCGAACACGCTTTTGAGATAGCCATAGGCCAGAAGCATGCGCGAACTTTTGATTTTTATGGCCGTGATGTTGTCCTTGGCAGCTACAGCTTTGATGTGGGGCGTTGAGGTTTTGCTTGAAATCAAAGTGCCTTCGGCTGTAGGTTCAAGCGTGTTGAGAAGACGCACTGGGATGTTGCTCATCTTTGCGGGGAGCACGCATGTGGGGTGCAGAATCTTTGCGCCGAAATAGGCCAGCTCGGATGCTTCCTCGAAGTGCAGGTTATGCACCGGACGGGTTTTCTCCACGAATCGGGGGTCGTTGTTGTGCATGCCGTCGATGTCGGTCCAGATTTCAATTTCGTCGGCATTGACGGCAGCTCCGATGATAGAGGCGGTGTAGTCGCTTCCTCCGCGCTGTAGATTGTCGACTTCGCCGGCGGCATTGCGACAGATAAAACCCTGTGTGATGAAGATTTCAGCCTCGGGCGCTGCGTCGAGCAGAGGTTTGATATGGCTCTCGATGTGAGTCATGTCAGGGTCGGCGTCGGCATTGGTCTTCATGAACTCGAGGGCAGGAAGAGCCACGGCGTTGAGGCCGCGCTCTTTGAGCAGAGCCGTCATCATGGCCACACTCATGATTTCGCCCTGAGCGAGGATTACTTTTTCATCGACAGCAGTGAAAGTATGTTTTCGGGCGTAGGAACGGAGCAGCGAGAAGACATCTTTGATTACTTCAAGCGCTTCCTGTTTGCTCTCGGGTTTGGTGTAGAGATTGGTCACTGTGAGAATATACTTCTCTTCGAGCATGCCTATGAGCCTCACGGCTGCTTCGGCGTTACCTTTGTAGAGATAGTCGGAAATCTCGACAAGCATATTGGTGGTACCCGACATAGCTGAAAGCACCACGATGTTGCGGTCGCGGCTCGATACCAGGTCGGCTACATGCTGGATGCGGTCGGCCGATCCGACCGAGGTGCCTCCGAATTTTAATACTTTCATATTTGTCCTTCGATTGAAATTTTGACAAAATTACAACAAAATCCTAATATAGAAAAATTCTTGTAATGGAAATGTGTGGTTTTGTGGCAAATGTGCAATAAAAGGTGAAAAATCCGTGCCTGTCGCTGTTCAGCGAGGGGCACGGATCACGTTACTATCTTGATAAATCAGATGGTTGCTGTTTCAGGGATTATTCGCCCATGAGATATTTGTCGATTGCTTTTGCAGTGTCTCGGCCGGCGGCGATGCAGCGTACCACCAGTGAGGCTCCGGTGTTGACATCGCCGGCAGCGAACACTTTGTCGACACTTGTGGCGTGGGTGGCAGCTGATGTCTTCACATTTCCGCGGGCATCTTTTTCCAGTCCGAGGTCGTTGATAATGCCTTCGGCCACCGGATTGGTGAAGCCCATGGCCAGAAGCACCAGTTCGGCCTTGATGGTGGATTTTTTCCCGGTGTGCTTCAGATTCATGCGGCCTGTGGCAGGATCTTTCTCCCACTCCACTTCTTCAACCTCCACCTCTTTGACATTACCTTTTTCGTCAGGCACGAAGCGGCGGGTGTCGAGGAGCCAGCGGCGGTCGCAACCCTCTTCGTGGCTGCTCGATGTCTTCAGCACCACAGGCCAGTAAGGCCACGGGGTGGCGGGGTTATCCCCTACCGGTGGTTTGGGCATGATTTCAATCTGGGTGACGGAGAGAGCGCCCTGACGGTGTGAGGTGCCCACACAGTCGCTGCCTGTGTCGCCGCCTCCGATTACGAGCACATTCTTCCCTTTGGCCGAGATGCGTTCGGCAGCGGGGATCTTGGCGCCGGCATTCACGCGGTTCTGCTGCTGGAGAAGTTCGAGGGCGAAGTGCACACCTTTGAGGTCGCGTCCTTCTACGTTGAGGTTACGGGGCACTTCGGCACCCATGGCAAGACAAATGGCATCGAAATCGCGCATCAGTTCCTCAGCTGTGACATCTTTGCCTACGTGGCTGTTGCAGCGGAATTCCACACCTTCGGCTTTCATGATGTCGACGCGGCGGTCGATCACAGCCTTGTCGAGTTTGAAATCAGGAATGCCGAAACGGAGCAGTCCGCCGGGAGCCTCGTTTTTCTCGAAAACGGTGACTGTGTGTCCGGCGTGATTCAGACGGTTGGCGCACGCCAGACCGGCGGGTCCAGAACCGATCACCGCCACTTTTTTGCCGGTGCGGAACGGGGGCTGCACCGGACGGATGCGACCTTCGGCAAAGGCTCGTTCCACGATGGCAAGCTCGTTTTCGCGCACGGTCACGGCCTGATGCTGCTGATTGAGCACACACCCCTTTTCGCACAGAGCCGGACAGATGCGGCCAGTGAATTCGGGGAAGTCGTCGGTCATGGAGAGAAGGCGGTAGGCTCCCTCGATGTCATCTTTGTAGAGACGGTCCTGCCATTCGGGCTGGCGGTTGCCCAGAGGGCAGCTCCAGTGGCAGAATGGTACGCCGCACTCCATGCATCGCGATGCCTGCGCGCGCCGTTCCACGCTGTTGAGGCGTTTCTCAACCTCATTATAATCTTTAACTCGCTCCTCTTTGGGACGATAGCCGCCTTCCTGGCGGTCGATTGAAAGGAAAGCTTTGGGATTTCCCATTTTGATATAAGTTCTTTAGAGCTTGTTTAATAATAAATGTTACCGATAGGGCGGTCAATGTCCGAGCAGATTTCTGCTTGCGTTGAGGGAGTTATGGGGGTCCATAACGACCGATGCGCAAACAGAAAGATGCCGGACAGTGGCCGACACATGGTATTATTTTCATGACATTCACATCTATTAAGACTTATTTTCATGTTTCTGAGTAATATCTTTTGTGAAGAGTTACCTTTGTTTCGCATATCCCGGCCTGCTTTCGTCCTGTTCCTCAGTCGTGTACACACGTACACTCCTTCGTCACACGACGAAATCAGGCTCAGTATATGC